>Ga0187894_10000705_pt1 | contig 45114 bp, 35 predicted proteins | sample GBC1701081metaG_FD_136650 | JGI IMG/M metagenome (GOLD analysis project Ga0187894, IMG submission 136650) | White microbial mat communities from a lava cave in the Kipuka Kanohina Cave System on the Island of Hawaii, USA - GBC170108-1 metaG ... | reverse complement strand
TGGGTGCGCTCGCGGCGACGCTCGATCGCGTCGCACGGGCGCGCGAGATCCTGGCCGAGGAGAGCGGGGCGCTCCTCTCCCGGGCTACGATGCTGCTCGATGCGCTTCCCGAAACGGCGGCCGACATCCGTGCGACCCTCGTCGATGCGCCCCCGCCGCACACGCGCATTCCCGGCTACATCCGGGGCGGCCGGCACGCGGAGGTCGACGGCCTGCGCGAGATCGCGATCGGCGGGAAGAGCTGGCTCGCGCGTTTCGAGACCGACGAGCGCCGGCGCACGGGCATCCAGTCGCTGAAGGTTCGCTACAACAAGGTCTTCGGCTACTACGTGGAGGTGACGAAGGCGAACCTCGGTGGCGTGCCGAACGACTACGAGCGCAAGCAGACGCTGGTGGGCGCCGAGCGATTCATCACGCCGGCCTTGAAGGAGTACGAGGTGAAGGTGCTGGGCGCCGAGGAACGACTGCGGGCCTTGGAGCAGCACCTCTTCGACGGCCTGCTGGATGCCGTGGCAGCGCACCATCCGACCCTCGTGCGGACGGCGGATGCGCTCGCGACCCTCGACGCCCTCGCGGCGCTCGCCGAGGTGGCCCATCGTGAGGGATGGGTTCGGCCGCGCGTCGTCGCCACGCCGACGATCCGGATCACAGCCGGCCGCCACCCCGTCATCGAGGCGGTGAGCACGACCCCCTTCGTTCCGAACGAGGTCGTCCTCGACGCCGACGCCGAGCAGATCCTCCTCATCACGGGGCCCAACATGGGCGGCAAGTCGACGTACCTCCGCCAGGTCGCGCTCGCCGTGATCTTGACGCAAATGGGGAGCTTCGTGCCCGCCGTCGAGGCCGAGATCGGGCTTGCCGACCGCGTGTTCACGCGCGTGGGTGCGAGCGACAACCTGGTCGGCGGCGAGTCGACGTTCATGGTCGAGATGCGAGAGACGGCGCACATCCTGGCGAACCTCTCGCCGCGGAGCCTCGTCGTCCTCGACGAGATCGGCCGGGGAACGAGCACGTTCGACGGGATCTCGATCGCGTGGGCGGTGGCGGAGCACCTCCACGAAGCGCCGGAGCGACCGCGGACCCTCTTCGCGACGCACTACCACGAGCTGACCGAGCTCGCCGCGGAGCTGGGCCGCGTGCGGAACCTGTCGGTCGCGGTCGCGGAGTGGAAGGGCGACATCGTATTCGTGCGCCGGATCGTGCCCGGCCCATCGTCCCGGAGTTACGGCGTCGAGGTTGCGAAGCTCGCGGGGGTTCCGGCGGCGGTCGTAACACGAGCGCGAGAGCTCCTGGCCCGCCTCGAGGTGGGTCACCACGCCGGCGGGCCGCCGCGGCCGCCCGGTACGACGGCGACGCAGCTGAGCCTCTTCGCGGCGGGCGACGAGACGCTGCGCCGCGAGCTGGCGGTGCTCGCCCCGGAGCGTATGACACCGATGGAGGCCATTGCCGTGCTGGCCACCCTCGTCGAGCGGGCGCGCGGGGGCTAACGCCTTGATCAGACCGCCGGGCCTCCCGTATCCTGCACGCCGTGGGGTTGCGGGGAGGTTGGGCGGCCGTGGCGGCCGGGCTGTGCGTGGCCACCTCCGCCTACGCCGAGGCGCCGCGGGAGCTGCGGCGGATCGATCTCAAGCCCGCGCCCGACGGCACCACCGTCGTGATCGAGCTGTCGCGTCCCTCGATTCCACGCTTTGGCGTCGTGCGCGACGAGCAGGGGCGTCTACAGCGGATTCATGTCGATCTCCCGGCCGGCACCGCGTTGGCTCCAGGCGTGATGCGCCAAGCCGCGAGCGACCCGCCGGTGAGTCGGGTCCGTGTCGGTCTGGGCGAGGCCGACAAGCCGCGGGTCGTCATCGAGGTCGACGGCGCGCGCGACTACCGCATCGAGCGAGATGCCGAGCCGGGCACCATCGCCGTGTCGGTCATCGGCACGCGCGCGGCGCCCGCCGAGGCGAGCGCACCGGCGTCCGCGGAACCGAGTCGGCCAGCCAGGGCCGCGGCACCGCCGCGGCCCCGATCGGCGAAGCGGTCGCCGCCCCGTTTGAAGATCGTTCTCGATCCGGGTCATGGCGGCGAGGATCCCGGGGCCGAGGGCTTTGCCATCGAGAAGGAGGTGACGCTCGACATCGCGCAGCGCCTGGCCACCCTCCTGCGCTCGCGCCTGCGCGCCGAGATCGTCCTCACACGTGACGAGGATGCGACCCTGGCGCTGAAGGAGCGCACGGCGCTGGCCAACGCCGAGGGCGCCGATCTCTTCGTCTCGATCCACGCCAATGCGAATCCCACCGGATCGCTGCGCGGGGTCGAGACCTACTATCTCGACAACTCGACCGACCGCGGTACGCTCCGGCTGGCGGAGATGGAGAACGGGCTCGACCTCTTGAAGCCGAAGGCCGGCAGCTCCGACCTGCGCTATATCCTTTCGGATCTCGTCCAGGTGGGGAAGCTCGGGGAGTCGGCCCGTCTCGCGCGCAGCGTGCAGCGCGGCGTCGTCGGGCAGCTCCGTCGGAGCTACACCGGCGTCGTCGACCTGGGTGTGAAGCGGGGGCCGTTCTACGTGCTCGTGGGTGCGTACATGCCGTGCGTGCTGGTGGAGACGGCGTTCGTGAGCCATCCCGTCGAGGGCCGCCGCCTCGCGCGCGAAGACTACCGCCAGGAGATCGCTGCCGGGCTCTACACGGGTATCGCCCGCTACCTCGACCAAGGGTCGCGCCGGCGCACGCTCTGATGCTGGAGGCAGAGCGACCCGCGCGCTATGGTCGTGGGACGCGACGACGCGCCGAGCCATGATTCTCGCTGCCACGCCGGCGTTCACGCCGCTCTCGGTCACGACCACCCTGCCGCCCGTCGAGGGAGACGTCGACGTCGGGCCGCAGCTCGCCAGCGCGTTCATCGCCGAAGCGCGGCGCGAGATCCGCGCCCGGCACGACGCCGGCGCGAGCGGCCTCGAGGTCGTCGCGTCCTACACCGACGCGATCGATCACCTGGTGCGGTTTCTGTACGGGAACGCCACGCTGCACTTCCAGGCGCGCCATCCGCTCATCACGCAGCGCTGCGCGATCCTGGCGCAAGGGGGGTACGGGCGCGGTGAGCTCAATCCGTACTCCGACATCGACCTGCTCGTGCTCTACCCGTGGAAGGTGACGCCGTACGTCGAGACGGTCGCCGATGCCATCCTCTATCCCCTCTGGGACGGCGGCCTCCAGGTCGGCCACGCGCTGCGCAACGTGCGCGAGTGTGCGAGCTGGGCTGCGCGCGACATGAAGGCCAAGACGGCGATCCTGGATGCGCGCTACCTGTGCGGCGACGAGTCGGTGTTTGCCGAGTTCGACGCCGAGATGCGCGAGCACGTGTGGTCCGCGAACCAGGCCGGGTTCGTGCGGGAGAAGCTCGCCGAGAGCACCGAGCGGCACGAGAAGGCCGGCGACACCATCTACCTGCTCCAGCCGCAGCTGAAGGACGGCAAGGGCGGACTCCGCGACCTCCACACGGCGCTGTGGATGGCGAAGGTGCGCTTCCGGGTGCGGACGTTCCGCGAGCTGATCGCTTGCAACGTGCTGTCGGAGCGCGAGGTGCAGGATCTCGAGCGGGCACTCGACTTCCTGTGGCGCGTGCGCAACGGCATGCACCTGGCGGCCGACGCGCACCAGGACCTCCTCACCTTCGAGCTGCAGGAGCAGCTCGCGACAAGCTTCGGGTTCGGGGACGGTCCGGCCGGCCGCGAGGCGTTCATGCGCGCGTACTATACGCATGCGACGACCGCGAACCGCGTGAGCGAGGCGGTCATCAGCCGGTGCGTGCAGTCGGCCGAGCCGTACCGGGGTCGCCTGTCGGTCCGTACGATCCGCGAAGGGATGCGCATCGTGCGCGGCACCCTCGCCGTCGCCGGGCGCCAGGTGTTCGAGGACGATCCGGTGACGCTGGTCGAGGTCTTCCTCGAGGCGCAACGCCATCAGGTGGAGCTTGCGGAGGGGACGCAGGAGCTCGTGCGCGACAATGCGGAGCGCCTCGGGCCGGAACGGGCCGATCCTCGAGCGGCGCGCGCCTTCCGCTCGATCATGCGTGCGAAGCATGGCGTGGCCGCGACGCTCTCGGCGATGCACCACCTGGGCGTCCTGAAGGTGATGGTCCCGGAGTTCGCGCACCTCGAATGCCTGATCAGCCACGATCCGTTCCACATCTACACCGTGGATCATCATACGCTGGTCGGCGTGCGCGAGATCGAGCGGCTGCGCGACGGTGAGTTCGTCGATTCGTTTCCCCACTTGACGGAAGTCGTGCGCCAGCTGCCGCAGCCCGAGATCCTCACCATGGGGATGCTGTTCCACGACATCGGCAAGGGGTGGGCCGACCATCATGCCGCCCGCGGCGCGCGCATGATGCAGCCGCTCGGCGTGCGGCTGGGCCTCCACGAGGACGAGACCGCAGGGACCGAGTTCCTCGTGCGCGAGCACTTGACGCTGTCGCACCTGGCGCAGCACCGCGACGTCGACGACGATCGGCTCGTCATCGATTTCTGCCGCACCTGCGGGAGCGTGGAGAATCTGCAGCGGCTCTACGTGCTCACGTACGCCGACATGCGATCGGTCGCGCCCGGGGTGTGGAACAACTGGCGCGGAACCCTGGTGACGGAGCTATACGTGCGCGCGCGCGAGGTGTTCGAGCTGGGCGAGTTCGTGCCCGAGGACCGTAGCGCGCGCGCCGGCCGCGTCCGCGCCCGCGTGCGGAGGGCCGCACCCTCGGCGGCCGCCGGTGCCGTCGCACACCTGACCGAGACCATGCCCGACAGCTACTTCCTCTCGACGCCCGAGGACGTGGTGATCGACCACGCGGAGCTGGTGCGCCTGCTCGAGGAGCGTGAAGCGGAGGGCGAGAGCCCCGCCGTCGTCATGCACCGGGCGGACTTCCCGGAGCGGGATTTCACGGAGCTCGCGATCTGCACGCGGGATCGGCCGGGGCTCTTCGCGATGATCACCGGTGTGCTCGCGGCCGAGGGCTTGAACATCCTGGCGGCGCGCATCGCCACCAGCCGCGACGGCGTCGCGCTGGACGCCTTTCGCATGACCCGTCCGAGCGACGACCCGGAGCGCGATCAGGAGCGCTGGGAGCGGGTCGGCGAGGCGCTGCGCGACGTGCTGCGGGGCGACGTCGACGTGGAGAAGCTCGTGCAACGGTCGGCACGCCCGTGGTTGCTGCGGAGGCGCGGCCGTCCGATCCCGACCACCGTCGAGATCGACAACTCGGTCTCCGACGCGTACACGGTCCTCGACGTGACGACGGCCGACCGCGTGGGTCTGCTGTTCACCATCACGAACCGGCTCTACCACCTGTGGGTCCAGATCCACCTGGCCAAGGTGACGACGATGGTGACGCAGGTGCTCGATGCGTTCTACGTGACCGACGCCGAGGGCCGGAAGATCGAAGATCCGGTGCGCCTCGAGCGGATTCGGACGGAGCTGCTCGAAGCCCTGGACGGTGCAGCCGAGGCGCCGCGTCCGGCGGCGGCCGGAGGCTGAGCGGTGGCGCGGCGCGGGAGCGATCTCGACGGCGCGATCGACGCGTATCTCGATCACCTCGCGACCGAGCGTGGCCTCGCGCGCCGCTCGATCGAAGCGTACGGCCGCGACCTGGCGGCGTTCGCCCAGACCGCGGCTGGGCGCAGTGGACGGCGCGCGGGTGGCATCGATGCGGCGCTCATCCGGGCGCATCTCGCGAGCCTCTCGGCGCGGGGTCTCAGCCCGCGGAGCCAGGCCCGCGCACTGGCGGCCGTCCGCGGGCTCGTCCGCTACTTGGCGCGCGAGGGTGCGGGCGACGCCGGCGCGATTCGCGACCTGCATGTGCGCCGGCCGCCATCGCTGCTCCCGGGAGCGCTCGGTGCTGCCGACGTGACCCGGCTGGTCGAGGAGACGCCCGTCGGGGGCCGCCGCCCGCTCCGCGATCGGGCGATGCTGGAGCTGATGTACGCAACCGGTCTGCGCGTGAGCGAGGTCGCCCAGCTGACGGGCGCTCAGCTCCGGCTCGAGGAGGGCTTCGTCAGCGTCGTGGGAAAAGGTGGCAAGGAGCGGGTCGTTCCCCTCGGGCGGCGGGCACGGGAGGCGCTCGCCGCCTACTTGGCGGAGGAGCGGCCGCGCCTCACGGGCCGGCGCGCGAGCGCGCACGTGTTCGTGCGGCCGGGGGGCAAGCCGCTCAGCCGGCAGTCGATCTGGAAGCTGGTGCGCCGCCGCGCACGGTCGGCGGGTGTCGTCGCGCGCGTGTCGCCGCACACGCTGCGGCACACGTTCGCCACCCATCTCCTGGGAGGCGGCGCCGACCTACGCGTCGTCCAAGCGCTTCTCGGCCACGTCGACATCGGGACGACCCAGATCTATACCCACGTGGCCCCCGAGCGCCTGCGCAGCGTCCACCGGCGGCATCATCCGCGCGCCTGAAACCCCCGGATTTCCGAAGGCCTTTGTTGCGCCGCCGGGGGTGGGCCGGTACACTCCGGCCGTTCGAATGGATCCGTCGTCGTCTGCCCGACACCCGGGCGTGCTCGTGGCGGCGGTCCTTGACGGCGAGGTGGGGTGCGGGGTGGCAGGCGCGGCTGGAAGCGCGACGGCAGCGGACGGGGGGCGGAACCTCCCATGACGGCGCGCGCACCCCAAACGATCGTCAGCGGCGCCCGTCCCACGGGACAGCTCCACCTCGGCAACTACCACGGCGCCATCAAGAGCTGGGTGCGCCTGCAGCGGGAGCACCGCTGCCTGTTCTTCGTGGCCGACTGGCACGCCCTCACGACCGACTGGGCGGCCAGCGCCGACATCAGCCGCAACACGATCGAGATGGTGCTCGACTGGCTCGCGATCGGTCTCGATCCCGAGCGCTGCGTGATCTTCCAGCAGTCGGCCGTGAAGGCGCACGCCGAGCTGTACCTGCTGCTCGGGATGCTGGTGCCCGTACCCTGGCTCGAGCGGAACCCGACCTACAAGGAGCAGCAGCAGCAGCTCGAGGGACGCGACCTCTCGACGTTCGGGTTCCTCGGCTACCCGGTGCTGCAGGCCGCCGACGTTCTCATCTACAAGGCGACGGCCGTGCCGGTCGGGATCGACCAGGCGCCGCACATCGAGCTGTCGCGCGAGATCGCGCGGCGCTTCAATGGGACGTACCGGGACATCTTCCCGGAGCCCCAGACGCTGCTCACCGAGACGCCGAAGATCGTCGGGACCGACGGGCGCAAGATGAGCAAGAGCTACGGCAACGCCGTCTTCCTCACCGAGGACCCGGCGGAGATCGATAAGAAGCTCTCGCGCATGGTGACCGACCCGCGCCGCGCGCGACGCACCGATCCCGGCGATCCGAACGACTGTCCGGCGTACCAGTCCTTCCATCGCACGTATTGCACGGACGAGGAGCTCCGCTGGGCGGCCGAGGGCTGCCGCACCGCCGGCATCGGATGCCTCGAGTGCAAGAAGGTGATGATCAAGCACGTGCTCGAGGAGCTGGCACCCATCCGGGCCCGGCGGACGAAGCTGAAACCAGCCGACGCCGAGGCGGTGCTCGCCGCCGGCAACGAGAAGGCGCGGGCCATCGCGGAAACGACGATGGCCGAGGTCCGCTCGGCGATGGGTCTCGGATGAGCGCGCCCTGCACCGTCAAGCTCGACCTGTTCGAGGGGCCGCTCGATCTGCTGCTGCACCTGATCAAGAAGAACGAGGTCCAGATCGTCGACATCCCGATCGCGACCATCACCGACCAGTACCTGGCGATGATCGAGGGGTTGCCCGAGCTGAACCTCGACAACGCGGGCGAGTACCTCGTCATGGCCGCGACCCTGATGGTGATCAAGAGCCGGATGCTGCTCCCGGGCGAGCCGGGCGAGGACGAGGAGCTGGAAGAGGATCCGCGCGCCGAGCTCGTCCAGCAGCTCCTCGAGTACCAGCGCTACCGCGAGAGCGCCGGGCACCTCGCGAGCCGTCCGCTCCTGCAGCGCGACGTCTTCGCGACGCCCGGCGAGCCCGCCAGCGCGGTGGGTGGGGATCCCGATGGTCCACCCGTGCGCGACGCGACGCTCGGCGATCTGCTCGAAGCGCTGCGCGGCGTGCTGGAGCGGATCGCGAAGCCGCGCCCGCACGAGATCCAGCGTCCGATGCGCTCGGTGGCGGAGTGCGTGCAGTCGATCCTCTCGCATTTCGCCCTGACCGAGCGGGTCGAGTTCGGAGAGCTGTTCGAGCCCGAGGCGACGCGCGCGGACGTGATCGTCACGTTCCTGGCGCTGCTCGAGCTCGTGCGGCTGCGGGTCATCCGGGCCCAGCAGGAGGAGCGGTTCGGGTCGATTTCGCTGATCCTCGGCGTGGCGACCATCGAGGAGGCGGTTGAACGAGCCCGCGACGTCAGCCAGTTCGAATCGTGGCGGGGAGGAGAGGCGGCACATGAACTCACAGGCAGCTGAGATCTTGATCGAGAGCGACGACGTCGACGAGCAGGACGGAGCCGAGGTAGGCGCGTCGGAGGACGAACCGGAGGTGCCCACGGAGCGGCGAGCGGCCGACGCCGCCGCGGACGTGGCGCGTCTCGTCCCACTGCTGGAGGGCATCCTCTTCGCGGCGGGTGAGCCGGTGTCCATCGCGCGGCTGGTCGACGCCCTCGACGGGCCCGACCGGCGCGACATCGTGCGCGCGCTCGACCTCCTCGGGGACCGCCTCGATGAGGAGGGACGGGGGCTGCGGCTGGTTCGGGTCGCCGGGGGCTATCAGCTCCGGACGCTCGCCGAGCACGGCCCGTGGATTCGCCGCTTGCTCGGCGGCAAGCCACCGCGGCTCTCGCGCGCGATGCTCGAGACCCTCGCGATCATCGCCTATCGGCAGCCCTGCACCCGGCCGGAGATCGAGGCGATCCGCGGCGTCGACGTCGATGCCGTGCTGTCGACGCTTCTCGAACGCCGCATGATTCGGATCGTCGGCCGCAAGGATGCGCCGGGCCGGCCCATCCTCTACGCGACGACCAAGGAGTTCCTCGAGGTCTTCAGCCTCCCCGATCTCGACGCGCTGCCGCCGCTGAAGGACCTGGGCGAGCTCGCCGAAGCGTTCACGACCGGCGCCGCCGACGCCGGGGCGAACGGCAACGGCGCGGGCGAACCCGCGGCGGCCGAGGCTGATGGCGTCCCCGACGTCCCGACCGACCGGCAGGAGTGAGCGGGCAGGCGAGCGCCTGCAGAAGCTCCTCTCGCGCGCCGGCGTCGCGTCGCGGCGGCATGCGGAGACGTTGATCCTCGGCGGCCGGGTGGCGGTGAACGGCCGTGTGGTGGCCGAGCTCGGGACGCGTGCCGACCCCGAGGCCGACGTGATCACCGTCGACGGCGAACGGCTCGTCTTCGGGGGCCCTCGCCGGACGATCGTCTTTCACAAGCCGCGTGGCATGGTCACGACGATGTCCGACCCGGAAGGACGGGTCACCGTGCGGGACGTCGTGGCCGGGCTGGGCGAGCGGCTCTACCCGATCGGACGCCTCGATCTGCAGACGACCGGCCTGCTGCTCCTCACGAACGACGGCGCGCTCGCCGCGGGTCTCCTTGCAGGGGAACGCGGCCTCGAGCGGGTCTATCACGTGAAGGTGGACGGGCGTCCGTCGGCCGACGCGCTGGCACGCCTGCGCCGTGGCGTGCGTCTCGGGGACGGCCCGCCCGTCGTGGCCACGGTGCGAATGCTTCGACAACGGCCGACGAAGACGTGGCTCGAGATCGGCGTGCGGCGCGGCCAGTGGCACGTCGTGCGGCGGCTCTGCGAGACGATCGGCCATCCGGTCGACAAGCTCGCGCGCGTGGCCTTCGGTCCCGTGCGGCTCGGCGATCTTCCGCCGGGCGCCTGCCGGAACCTCACGCAAAAGGAAGCCGCCGCGCTGCGCGCGGCCGCAGGCCTCAGCGGGGTGACGAGCGGCGGCGGGTCAGCCCCGGGAGCTGCAGCCCGAGGGCGAGACAGGCGCCCGCGAAGACCAAAGCCAGGAGCGGCACCGAAACGGCGACCTCGGCGGCGTATCGTCCGATAGGCGACGCGGGAAGATGGGGTTGCAGGACGGCGGTGAGCCCGGCGCCGGCGCCGGCCATCACCGCGGCCGCGGCGATGATCCGCAGCAGCGTGCTCGTCATCCCGCCGCCGAGCGGGCCGATGCGGCGTCGCAGGAAGACATAGAGCAGCCCACAGTTCCCCAACGCCACGGCCGACGTCGAGAGGGCGAGCCCGACGTGGCCGAGCCCCAGGCCGCGCACGAGCGTCCAGTTGAGGACCAGGTTCACGAGAATGGAGATGAGGGCGACGCGCATGGGTGTTCGCGCGTCGTCGAGGGCGTAGAACGCCGGCGCGAGCACCTTGATGCCGGCGTATCCCGCGAGGCCGACGGCGTACCCGGCCAGCGCCTGCGCCGCTGCGGTGGTGTCGGCGGGACCGAAGCGGCCGTGCTGGTAGAGGAGCCCGATCACCGGGACACCGAGCTGCGCGAGTCCCACGGCCGCCGGCACGCAGAAGAGGGCGATCAGCTCGAGCGACTGCCGGAGCGTGTCCTTGAGCGCGCGCGTCTCGCCCTGGGCAACCTGGCGCGAGAGCGCCGGCAGCGCGACCGTTCCGATGGCGACGCCGAAGAGCCCGATCGGCAGCTGCATCAGTCGGAAGGCGACGTTGAGCCACGAGACCGGACCGTCCCCGAGATACGAGGCGAAGTTGCTGTTGACGAAGACGTTCACCTGCACGGCCGCGGCGCCGATCGTCGCCGGGGCCATGAGCCGGAGCACCTGCCGGACGCCGGGGTCGGAGAAGGAGAGCAGGGGACGATAGCGAAAGCCCACGGTCCGCAGCGACGGCAGCTGCACCAGGAGCTGGCAGAGTCCGCCGATGAGCGTCCCGATGGCCATGCCGGTGATGGCGCGCTCGGCCAGCGCGCTGCGGGTCTCCGGGGCGAGGCCCTGAAGCGACGTGGAGAGGCCGCGTACGTACTCAGGGGCCAGCCACCACGCACAGGCGAGGCCGCCCACGACGGAGCCGAGGTTGAAGAACGTCGACGCGGCCGCCGGGATGCCGAAGCGGTTACGCGTGTTGAGAATCCCCATCGCGACCGCCGCGAGCGCGACCAGCAGCAGGAAGGGAAACATGATGCGCGCGAGGTGGATCGTGAGGGCGCTCTTGCCAGGGATGGCCTCGAATCCGGGCGCGATCGCGTGCGTGATGGCCGGCGCAATCACGATGCCGGCGACGCAGAGGACGCCCACGATGAGCCCGAGCGCGTTCACGACGAGGTTCGCCAGGCGCCACGCGGCGGCCTCTCCCCGCAGCGTCATCTCCTGCGTGAAAGTGGTCACGAACGCGGCGCTGAGGGCCCCCTCGGCGAAGAGATCGCGGAGGAGATTCGGGATGCGGAACGCCGTGACGAAGGCGTCGAGCTCGCGGCCGGCGCCGAAGAGGATGGCGAAAACCTGCTCGCGGGCCAGGCCGAGGATGCGGCTCGAGAGGACGGCGGCCGACACGATGCCCGCGCGGCGCGCAAGCTGCCGTCGACCCCCTGCCGCCGCTCCGCTCATCCCCGAGATCGCTCGATATGCCACAGCCGAGCGCGCCTGCAAGGACGGCGGTCGCGGGGGCGCGCGCGCCTCAGGACGACGTCGCCTGGGCGGCGAACGGCGGCGCGGCGCCGAGCGGCAGGGTGACGCGGACCGTGGTACCCCGGCCCGGCGCGCTCTCGACGTCGATCCGCCCGCCATGGTCGACGACGACGTTGTAGCTGATCGCGAGCCCGAGCCCGGTGCCGGCGCCGACGTCCTTGGTGGTGAAGAACGGCTCGAAGATCCGCTGCCGCACCTCGTCGGACATGCCGGCGCCGTCGTCGCGGATCGTGACCGTGGCGGCCTCGCCGGCGACCGCCGTCGAGACCCAGATGTTGCCCGAGCTGGAAATGGCGTCGCAGGCATTGGCGAGGAGGTTCACGAGCACCTGATTCAGCTGCCCGGGATCGCCCTCGATCAGCGGCAGCGGCGCGAGCTCGCGGTGCACGGTGATGCGGTCCCGCCAGCGCGGCGACAGCAGGCGGAGGCTCACCTCGATGGCGTCGACCAGATCGACGGGCTTTCGCGCCGCCTCGCCGACGCGCGAGAAGGTGCGGAGGTCCTTCACGATCGCGGCGGTCCGCTCGGCCCCGCGTGCCATGACCGCGGTGATCTCCTCGGCGTCGGCGAGAAGCTTGCGGACCTCGTCGGGCGCCAGCGTCGCCGCCTGCGCGATCCGGCGTCGCAGCGGTGCCACGCTGCTCGCGATGAAGCTCACGGGATTGTTGATCTCGTGCGCCACGCCGGCGACGAGACGCCCGAGCGACGCCATCTTCTCGGACTGGACGAGCTGCACCTGTGCCGTCTGCAGCTCGCCGTAGGCACGATTCAGCTCGGCGTTCGCCCCCTCGAGCTGGGCCGTGCGCTCGCGGACGCGATCCTCAAGGCGCGCGTTCAGGTCGGCCAAGGCCTGGTAGCTCCGCGCGTTGGCGAGCGCGATCACGGCCTGGTGTGCGACCGCGCGCAGGAAGTCCGCGTCCCCGGCGGTGTAGAAGAGACCCGAGCGCTTCGGGGCCAGCATCAGTGCGCCGACCAGCGTCCCGTCGTGGTCGAGCGGGACGGCGATCTCGGCGCCGTTCGCCCCGAGGGCGTCGCGGACCGCGGCATAGGTCACCTCGTCGGTATAGGACTCGGGGGAGTCGAAGGCGGTCACGATGCGCCGGGTGGCGAGGTGCTGCGCCAACGTCGCGCCTAGCCGGATCTGCTCACCCCTCGCCGCCAGCACGCCGTCGGACCCGGCGGTGAAGAGACGCGTCGCCGCATTGGGGATGGCGCGCTGCACGTGGTCGCAGACCACGTCGGCAATGCGCTGGTGATCGTGCGCGGTGCCGAGATCGCTGCCGAGCTGGGCCAGGACCTCGGCGGAGTCGTAGCGCGTCCGGAAGAACAGGCGGTCGACCACTGCTTGGATGCGCGTCCGCGCCGGATTGAAGACGAGCAGCACCGCCAGCGTGAAGAGGAGCGGGAAGATCGGCGAGTTCGTGACCACGTTGGCGCTGAGGATCGAGTTGAACAGGACGACCGCCCCTACGTACGCGGCGCCGACGGCTCCCGTCATGAGCAGGTAGAACGCGCCGCGCTTCAGCATCGCGTCGATCTCGAGGACGTCGTGCTTCACGATCGCGTACGCGAGCGACAACGCGAACAGGACGGGCGTGAAGACGGCGACGTTCATCGACATCTGGCCCCAGACGATCGACGAGACGACGAGGGCTCCACCGGGAATCGCGAGGCCCAACAGCGTACCGACGGTGAGGATCCGAACGCGCTGCCGGGCGAGGCGCGACGAGGCCCGTCGATACTCGGAGATCAGGCGCCATCCGAAGAAGAGGCCCGCCGAGCCGAGGAAGAGCATGTTGAGGACCAGGACCGTCGAGAAGGCCGTCGGCTCGTGGAAGAAGACCTGATACGCGACGGCCAGGAAGAGGGACCCTACGTATCCGAGGAAGCGCCACCTCGCCCAGGGATGATCCTGGGGAAACAGCATGAACAGCTGGAGCGCCGCCGCCGGTGTCACGGCCTCGATGACCGTATGTATCCGCATGAACGTCCACGGGCCGTAGATGTCCATCGCGGTCAGGAAGAAGGCGGAATACGCCGCCCCGAACGCGAGGAACGCGCGCGACAGGGGCGACGACGGCCGGAGCACCCAGGCGACGAGTCCGCACAGCAGGTAGACGCCGGCGTCGAGCAGGTAGGCTCCGAACAGCAGAAGCCAATCCCGCACCGTAAACCGCTGCGTCGCGATGACGACCTCGCGCTCGACGCCGTTGCGCGAGACCGAGTATCCGACCTCGCGACCCACGGGAGGAACGCGCGCACGATCGTAGACGTCCTGTGCGGACGCCACGCGCTCGCCGTCCACCGCCAGGACCTCGCTTTGATAGAGTCCCGGAACGGTCGATCCCGACCAGTGGCGAAGGCCGATCGACGGAACCACGCGGTTCGCGAGGAGGAAGAACCCCGGAAAGGGTTGGTCGACCCACGCCAGGCTCGTCGCGGTGGTCTGGATCGCTACGGCCAGGCCGATCAGGCCGATGGCCAGCGCCGTCAGTCGAACGGCGACGGATGCACGAGGGCCGCTCGGGAAGGTCTCCATGCCAGGCCGCCGTCGGCGATATTACTCACCGGCGAGGTAGCCTGCCACTGCGGAGCCCTGCGAGGGCTAGAGCTGTCGGCGGGCCGGGATCGCGGGGCTTACCCGACGGGCGATGACGCACAAGACGAGTCCGGACAACGCAACCAGGACGCACAGGAAGCCGAACAGATCGCCGACCCGGACGTACCACGTGAGGGCGTCGAGGCCGGTCACCGATGCGGTGAGTACACCCGCTTGTCCCGGAGGAAGCGCACCGACGACGCGGCCGAACGGGTCGATGACGGCCGAGGCGCCCGTGATGGCGGCGCGCACCAGATAGCGTCGGGTTTCGATTGCGCGGAACGTGGCCATCGCGAGGTGCTGAAGGCCGGGTCCCTCGGAGACCCCATCGAGCCAGCTGTCGTTCGCGACGTTCACCAGCAGCTCGGCGCCGTTTCGCACGCTGTCGTTGATCAGATCCGGGTGGAGGATCTCGTGACAGACGGAGATGCCGAGCCGCACGAAGCTCTGGAGTACGCCGGGCGCCGATCCGGTCGCAAACTCGTCGGGGTTCTGGTTCGGCTCGGCATCCGCCGACGAGGTGAACGGCTTCTCTTCGGCGAAGAGGACGAGCCGCCGCTTGTCGTAGTGCCCACCGTTTCGACCGCTGGCGGTGATGAGCCGCACGCTGTTGTAGCTGCGTCCGTCTTCGTAGCGCGGTGCACCCAGGAGAAGATCCGCACGGTGGTGACGGGCCGATTCAGCGAGACGCGAGGCCAGAAACGGATCACCCTCCAGGTACCGTGGAACGGCATTCTCGGGCCAGACGATCAGAGCGGGGTGAGCGGTAGGAGAGATGTCGTCGGTTCGACGGAGATGAGCGCCGACCTGTGCTCCCGTGTACGAGGGAGTCCAGTGCGCTGCCGGAGTGACGTTCGTCTGTACGATGGCGACCTGCCGGGTTTCGCCGGCAGCGGACTCGGCGATCGATGCGTCGGGGGTGCCGAGAGCCCTGAGTCCGGCCAACCAGCAGACGCCGATGACCGCCGTGGGCGCGACCAGCACGCGGAGCGCCCTCGCGAGCGAGTCGCGCACGAGCAGCCGGTGAATGGTCTCGGAAAGCGCCGTGCTGCCCAGGGCGAGGAGGAACGACACACCGTAGACACCCGTCAGCGTGGCTACCTGGGCGAGGGCGAGCTGCAGGTGCTGGGTGTATCCGAGGAGGCCCCAGGGCTGTCCGATGAGCCGCCCGCGCAGCAGCTCGGAAGCAACCCAGAGCGCCGGGACGACCGGTAGGGCGACGACGAAGCCCAGTCGGTTCAGGACGGCGCCGGCCGCGGCCGCAAACAACCCGAAGGGCACGCCGACGACGAACAGGAACCACAGCGCAGCGGCGGTCGCCCCTACCGGCATGGCCATGTGGAAGTACTGTACGGCCGTCTCCGCCAGACTCCACAGGGTCGCCCACCCGTACGCGTAGCCGAAGAGACAGCCGTACGAGAACGCCGACACCGCGGACTGTCCACGGACCGCGAGCAGGACCGGGACGAGCGCCAGCCACGCGACGGCGCCGCAATCGACCGGCGGCACTGCCAGCGCGTACAGCAGGCAACCCAGGAGGACGCCCAGAACGCGCATGCAGGCGCTCGCTCGAGGTGCCTTAGAGGTCGCTGGAGGGCTCCGGGGTGGAGCTGATGACGAGGTCGAAGGCGGGTGATGCCCCGGGCGGCAGCGGCTGACCGTTGTCGAGCGTCGCGGCAATCGCGACGACGAAGTGGAAGTTGTCGACGTGCGGCGTGCCGTCGGCGTGCCACTCGCCGTCCGCGGTCCGACGCGCGTCGCGCTTGCGGTGCTCTTCCTTGTACGTGCGGAACTCGTGGCGCCAGTAGGCGAGCGTGTCGCTCAGGCCGGGCGATCCCGCAGTGATGCGGAAAAGGCCGGGGGAATTGGGATCGAGCCAACCGCCGAAGAACCCCTGGGCGTTGTAGATGACGACGCTGTTGGGCTGGAAGCGGAGCCCAGCGCCGACCCCTGTCCCAGTGTACATCGTCGCATCGCTGACGTCGGTCGCGTCGAAGGCGATGAAGATCGTCCCATCGGCCGCGACGCCCGTCTGATAGTTCTTGCGCGTGATCGTCTCGTTGAAGTCGTGCAGCGCGATCGGGCGCCCGATGACCGCGAACTGATCGTCGGAGAGCGTGTAGAGCAGGGTGCTGTTGACGTCGTACACGCTGATCTGGCTCGGTCCGTACGCGACGTCCGGAACGGCCACGCGGAGCTGGTTGCGCAGCTGGCGGTCGGCGAAGTCGCGCTTCACGACACCCCGCCCGCGACTCCAATCGCTCGAGCCATCTCTCGCCGTGAACCGAACGATGTACTTCTGGTTCTCGACGATGCGATCGTCGAACAGCGTGATGACCTGGTCGGGATACGCAACGAAGGGTCGGACATTGGCCCGCGGCGGCGGCGGCTTGTCGCACCCGCACATCGCGAACGCCTTCGACGCCCCGACGATCAGCAGCGCGGCCGCCGCCAGGATCACTCGCTTCCGCTCTCCAGCAACTCGCATGTCACGTCCTCTTGCGCCGGAGAGTCGCGCGGGCCGTCGAGTACCGCCGGGGCCTCGCTTGCGAGGCGCCATGCGTCTTGTTGCCAGACGTCTCCCCGAGTGTGTTGGTCGACAAGGTGGAGTGCACATTTCGGGCCGAGGACGCGATGCGAAAATTGTGCAGGGAACGTGCAGATCCGTCCGTCACTGCGACGTTGGTCCGCCACGCGGCGGCACAGCGTGGCACAGTGGGTGTGTCAGGGGTGACACCCGACCTTGACAACCCGCAACCCGACCGATACCAGAGGCGTCCGCTTATCGCGGGGTGGAGCAGTCTGGCAGCTCGCGAGGCTCATAACCTCGAGGTCGGTGGTTCAAATCCACCCCCCGCAACCTGACACACGGGCCCGAGTGTCCTCGCACTCGGGCCCGTCGTGCATTCGGAGGGGGCATTGGCAGGTGCGCGGTGCGTGCACTACGATCGCGCCATGAGCGTGCGTGCTGCCTTCGTCATTGGTTTCCTGCTCGTCATTGCCGCGTTCCTCCACGGAGGGATCTACTCGGCGGGGCACGACTTCGTGATGAACCGCTTCACCGGCGCGTACGAGTTCGTGCCCGCCGACGACTACGACGAGCGCGACGAAGCGCACCACGTCGGATCGGACGCGGTGCGAGCCTTGACCTCCAAGAGGGCCGCCGCTAGGGTCCAAAGCCTTCAGTGCCGGAGGTGATTCCATGGCAGGTGGACGGGCATTCAAGAGCAACGTCCGTGAGCGACGCGAGGCCGAGCGGCGCATGAAGGCGTTGGAGAAGCGGCAGAAGAAAGACGAGAAGCGCCAGGCCGAGCGCGCCGCCGCGACCGCCGTCCCACCCGGCACACCGGGAACACCGACGCCCGGCAGCTCGCGCTGAACGTTCACCTCGCGACACAGGGCGGCGTACCCAAGTGGCTAAGGGAGAGGTCTGCAAAACCTCCATTCACCGGTTCGAATCCGGTCGCCGCCTCTCGACCCTCCATCGCCAGTCACACGCTGCCCGCTGCTAGTCACGCGGCGCGCGCTCGCCCGCCGACGCCTCACAGGGCGTCGATCTTCGCGGCCAGGATGAAGTCGTTCTCCGACAGTCCGCCGACGGCGTGCGTCCAGATGACGACGTCCACCTGGCGGTAGTGCACCGTGAAGTCCGAGTGGTGCCCCTCGGCTTCGGCGACGTCGGCCATCCGGTTCACGAACCGCATGGCTTCGAGGAAGTCCTTGAAGACGAAGCGACGATGGAGCTTGTCGTCGTGCGCCTCCCACTTCGGCACCTCCGGGAGGAGTCTCGCGACGGCGGCGGCGTCGAGCTTGGGGACGGCACCCTCGCACGGAAGGCAACGCTTTGCGCGCAGGTCCATGGGGACAGCCTAGAAGATGCACGCTCAGCGATCCAGCCGTGGACGGTTGCGCGACAGGTCGGCCCCGCCGTCCACGAGAATCAGCTGTCCCGTCACGTCGCGCGCGAGATCGGACGCCAGGTAGACGGCGGTCCGCCCCATGTCGTCGGGCTCAGTCATGCGGCCGAGCGGAATCGACGCAGAGAGCGCCTCCAGGTACTCGGTGCCGAGACCCGCGCGCACCTGCTCCGTCAGGGTCGTGCCCGGCGCCATGGCGTTCACGCGGATGCCGTGCGGGCCGAGCTCGAGGGCGAGCGTGCGCGTCAAGTGGTTGATCGCCGCTTTGGCCGCCCCGTAGACGGCGAGGCTCGGTGACGGCCGTCCGCTCTCGCCGGAGCTGACGTTGATGATGACGCCGCCGGTGCCCTGGCGCACCATCGCCGCGGCTTCGGCGCGACACGAGAGCGCCGTCGCGACGAGGTTCTGGTCGACGAGGTCGCGGATCGCCGCGGCGTTCGTCTCGAGGAAGGGGCGGGCGTGATGACCGGCCAGCATCCCCACGTTGTTGACGGCGACGTCGAGGCCGCCGAGCGACCGGACGGTCTCGTCGACCATGGCCACCACGTCGGCGTCGCGGCGCACGTCGGCGACCGCCACGGCGCTCGTGCGTTCTTCATGCCGGACGAGATCGACCGTCTCTTGGGCCCGCCCGCGATCGAGGTCGTTCACCGCCACGGCACAGCCGGCGCGCGCGAGCCAGATCGCGATGGCGCGCCCGATCCCCGCTCCGGCGCCGGTGACGAGGGCGCGCTTTCCGTCGAGCTCGAGGGGGATCATGCGGCTTCGGCGCTCACCACGCGCCCGGACTGAGCGCCGCCAGCAGGTGTTCCAGGGCGGCTTCGGCGCGCGCGACGATCGCGTCGGGTCCCAGGCCCCCGATCGGGTGCGTCACCTCCGCGATGCGCGTCGGGGGCAAGCCGTAGGCGGTGGCGAGCTGCGTCGCCAGCCCGACGAACGGCGTCGTCGCGACGAGGACGGTCGGTCGTCCCATGTCCTCGAGTGCGACTTGGTCGTGGACACTCCACGACGTACACGACCCTCAATCGCCGCTTCCGGTGAGCACGACGTCGACCTCGTCGCGTAGGCGTTCGAGGACCAGCATCTCGCCACGCACGGCAGCGTTCGCCTTTTCGGTCACCAGCACGAGCCGGGCGCCGGTGCGTTCGGCCAGGCGCTCGGCCATGGTCGTGAGCAGCAGCCGGGCGTTGGGTTTGCGATTGTCGAGCACGCCGATCCGGACGCCCGCGAGCACGCTCGGCAACGCGCTCAGCCGTCGTTGCCCCGGTCCGACCGGCCCTTCGGGCGACACGATCGTCGGCATCAGGCCTCCAGCGGAAGCGTCACGCTCTTCGTCACGCCCCAGCTCGGTAGCACCGACGAGTGCTTGCCGGCGCCGCCGGTCACGAAGATGCGATAGTTGTCGGGGTGCTCGGTCATGGGGAGCAGCGTCTCACCAGCTGCGTCCGCTTGCATCCACGGTGCCCAGCGCCGTTGGCGGAAGGCGGCGAGAAACGTGTCGCGCGACAGGCGGGCTCGATCGTAGAGGAAGAGCTGCACGTCGCGCCGCGACCAGCCACAGGATGCGATGGTGGCCGCGTGCTCGGGGCAGAGCGCGACGAAGATCTCGCCCTGCGAGATGCACGCGTTGTTGGACCCGAGCGACGCGATGGTGGAGGCGGCCTTCAGTAGGATGCGCTCCGGGCGGTCGCTCTCCATGTCGTGGAAGTTGTGCGGATTCTCGGCGCACGCGACGGTGACCGCCGAGGCCGCTTCGACACCCACCGCATGATGATAGGCGGGCCACGGGCACTCGGGAGCGTTCTCGGCGACGCAATATGCGTACTTCGACGGCTGACCCTGCGTCGACTGATCGCCGCGTCCCGGATAGGCGCCGCCGATGTGGAGCAGCGCCAGCCGCACGGCACGGCCGAGGGTCGCGTTCGCACGCGATCCCGGGCCGAACGCTCCGCACCCTGCGTGGAAGCCGGCGCGGGCGACGACCTCCCCGTGCACGATCACGAGCGGGGCCACGGGGTGCGTGGTCGACTGCACGCCCTGCAGGTTCACCTCGGCGTGGCAGAGCGCGCGGATCGCGGTCACGAGGACCGGGAACACCTCGGGCGGCGCGCCGGCGAGGACCGCGTTCACGGCGAGGGCGCGGCGAGTGGCGAGGCCGAAACGGGGCGGCAACGTCCCGATCACGACGTCGGGGTCGCCGCCGGCGAGCATCGCCTGGACGCGGTCGAGAGTGGGCGGTACGAGTGGGAGCCCGTCGCCCCAGCCGCGCGACTCGAACACCTCGAAGAGCGTCTCGGGTCGCTCGTCGGCGAGATCGATCAGCTCGTCTGCGACGAGGAGCTCGCCAGGGGCAGGTTCCACCCGAGCGATGATGGCACGAGTGGACGCGCCCCCACAACGAAGCGGCGCCCGGCCGGAACATCCGACCGGGCGCCGTAACGTACGATTCAGGTCGCGATCAGCTGCAGACGAGCGTCAGCTTCGTGACCGTGTCCAGAAGGGGCGATGCCGGATTGGCGACGTCGGCCGCAGGGAAGGCACCGACCAGCGTGCGACCCGTGTTGTTGCCGCCGCGCGCATTGGCGCAGTTGGGACCCACCGCGCCGGTGGCCGGTCCCTCGGACTGCACGGCGCCATCCGCGTTGTTGTAGTCCAACACCGACGCGGTCGCGGTCCCGGTCGTGACGGGAATGCCCGACGGCGGCGTATCGTCCGAATAAGTGTCGTCCGCAGTGCAGCGAACGCCGTCACCGCCCGCAGCCGTCGAGACGCGCAAGCGAGTCGTGCTCAGCACGAACGTGTCACCCTCGACCGACGGCGACGGAGTGAATGTGGCGCAAGCACCGCCGGTCGGGGTCGGCGCAGTAGCCGGGTCGGGTGCGCACGTCGCCACGCTACCAGGAGGCGGCGGCACGTCGCACTCGTCGTTCGGACCCGACGGGTCGCCGGCACCGATGAGCGAGTCCTGACAGGTCATGTAGTCGACCCTGGGTGCGCTCGATCCGCTGCACGCGAGGATGCCGACCGAGCGGAAGCTGACGTTGCAGGCGTAGATGCCCGGCAGCACGAGCGAAGGCTTGAAGCCGAGGTTCGGCGTCCCGATTAGGCCGATTTCGTTCGACAGCACCCCGGGCCACTCGCAGCCGGCGATGACGGTCGCTCCTGCCAGCGGAACGGGAACCGGTACGCCACCGATCTTGGTCTCGGCTCCCGATCCACCTGCCAGCGTGCAGACCGTGTTGACGCACGGAGGCGTCGAGAGGGCCGTGCATGTCGCGCACCCAGCATCGCCGAGGTTCTGCATGATGTTCGGGAAGTCGCCGATGAGGACCTGCTGCGTCTCGTACGCACCCTTCAGGGCCGACAGGAGAATCAGAGCCTCCCAGCGATCGCCGAACAGGGCAGTCGAGAGATAGCCGAGGTCCGAGAGATTTTGATCCGTGCAGGCGCCCGGCGGCGTCGCCGCGGGAGACATCTTGTGCAGGGCCGCTCGCGTCTTGGCCATTGCCGAGATGGGATTCGTGGCATCGACCACCTTGGCCAGCCCGGCCTGGCACCCCGTCGCGGCGGTCGCGACGAGGGCCGGGGAGGTGGCCTTGCGGTAACTGTCCTTGCACTTCGTGAGAGCCTTCAGAATGGACGCCTGGAGCTTCGAGCCGTTCTTCTCGATCCCCTGGTGACACTTGAGGAGATCGGCGCGTGCCGGGGCCGCGGCCATGACGGCGGCGAGCCCCAGCGTCCCAACAACGAGCGCAACCTTGCGCATACGTTCCCCCTTCTGGCGGCGCCCCGCGACGCCGCACGTTGGTCTATCTGCACCGCGATTAGATTCCACGCATTTGCGGACTGTCAAGGAAAATGTGCGGCAGGAAGTAGCGACGACGCGTCGTGTCGCTCGCCTCGAATGGGCCGCGCCTGGTCGTGTCGCCACCACCAGCGATGGTCGCTCCAGGCACACGCACGACCGCTCGACCTGGGCAGGAGGAGCGCACGACGCGACCCGGACACCACCTGTGCGCTCGGCGCATGACCACCTGAGCGTGCACCGCGCGCGGTCGTGACACACCGGCGTCCGTGGCGTCGTCCAACGAAGAGGACGGATCACTCCGCGGGGCGCAACGCCGCTCGTGTCGTGCAATCCGTTTTCCAATCCGGACGTCGGCGTGCGCCCGTAGAGTTCTCCCGTGGGAAATCCGAGGCGAACGCGAGGGATGCTGCGGAGTCGGGTCGGTCAGACTTGGTCGACCGCCGTACGGGTGGAATCGCCACAAAAATAACGGAAAACCCCGCACTTGCGGGGTTGCACGTCGAGCCGTGCTGCGAGTACTCTCGCGGCGGACCACTAGCAGATAGTCCCAAGGGAGCGTTGATGGTTTCGAGTCTCGTCGAGATGATGCGCCGCATTGCTGGCGACGTGTCCGGTGTGGTGCCAGCGAAGCAGCGCGTCGCGAAGCACGTTAGCTATCGTACTGGTTTTCTCGCGGCCTTCTGTGCTATTGGAATGCTCGTCGGACCGGCGCGGGCGCAGAGCGGTCTACCTTCGCGTCCTTCGAACCCGACCTGCGTGGCACCCGACCGCCCCCTCACGGGGACGGCCGCGGTCGTCACCTTCCCGGGCACCTTCTTCGCCGGCTCCCAGCCGACGGCCATGCAGCAGCTCCCGAACGACCCCACCGTCTGGTACGTGTCCCTCAAGACCGGCTTCGTCGAGCGGGTGGTCTGGGATCAGAACAACCCCGGGACCCCGGTCATAACGCACGCCATCAATCTCAGCGGGAAGGTCGTCTCGAACAGCCCCGAGGCGGGCCTCAGCGGGATGGTCCTGCACCCGCAGTTTCAGAGCGGCCAGCCATTCGTCTACCTCCACTACAGCGGCCCGAACACGCCCGGGGCCACGGGGCCCTTCACGGAGTACATCTCGCGCTTCACGAGCTTCGACGGCGGCATGACGTTCGACCCGGCGTCGGAGCAGGTGATGCTGACGTTGCCGCAGGGGGGCATCTTCCATCACGGCGGGAAGATGGTCTTCGGGCCGGACGGCTACTTCTACCTGGGCTTCGGCGACGGCGGCTTCCAGGCCGAGGCCGAGTCGCAGGACCTGTTCAGCTTGATCGGCAAGGTCCTGCGCATCGACGTCAACAGCGCCTTTCCCTATGCCATACCGCCCACGAACCCCTTCGCGGCCGGCGGCGGCGCACCCGAGATCTGGGCCCTGGGAATGCGCAACCCCTTCCAGTTCAGCTTCGACCGCGTGACGGGCGATCTCTGGGCGGGGGACGTCGGCTGGAACACCTGGGAGGAGGTCGATCTGATCCTCCCAGGGAAGAACTACGGCTGGCCGATCATGGAGGGCAACCATTGCGTGGTCGAGCCGTGCGATCCGTCGCCGTTCGAGCCGCCGGTCGTCGAGTACCTCCATTCGACCCTCGGTGGTGACGGCCTCGCCATCATCGGCGGCTACGTCTATCGCGGGAGCGCCATCCCGCAGCTGTACGGCCGCTACGTCTACGGCGACTTCAACGGCAACGTCTGGGCGCTCACCACCAACGAAGCGGGCACCATCGTCCCCGAGTTCCTGCGCAACATCGGCTCGATCACCGGTTTCTACGAGGACGCGCAGGGCGAGCTCTATGCCCTCGGGAGCCCGATCCACAAGATCGTCCCGCTGACGACTCCACCGGCGAGCCCGTTCCCGCAGACCATTTCCGCGAGCGGGTGTCGCGCGCCGGGCAATCCGACGCAGCCCGCCGCCGGCGTAATCCCGTACAACGTCAACGTCGAGCTGTGGTCCGACGGCGCCGCCAAGAACCGTTGGATGGGCGTTCCGGACGGTCGCACGATCGACATCTTGCCCGACGGCGACTGGAGCTTCCCGATCGGCACCATCCTCATGAAGGACTTCTCGGTCCAGGGTGTGCTCACCGAGACGCGCCTGTTCATCCGACACAACGACGGTGGATGGGCGGGTTACAGCTATCAGTGGAATGCCCAGGGCACGGACGCGAACCTGCTTCCGGGCAGCGCGACGGCGGTCGTCGGCGGACAGACGTGGAACTTCCCGAGCCGCACCCAATGCCTGTCGTGCCACACGGCCATTGCGGGCTCGAGCCTCGGGCCGACGACGGCGCAGATGAACGGCGACTTCCTCTATCCGTCGACGGGCATCACGGCGAACCAACTCACCACGCTGAGTACGATCGGCATGTTCACGGCGCCTGGGCTTCCCGGTCCGCCGAACACGTTGCCGATCCTTCCCGGCCCGAATCAGACGAACCAGCCGCTCAACCTCCGCGCGCGGGGCTACCTGCAGGCGAACTGCGCCCACTGCCACGCGCCAGGCGGCCCGACGCAGGCTGCCATGGACCTGCGGTTTGGGGTCAGCGAGGCCGACGCGAACATCTGTGGGATTCCGCCGAACCTGGGTGACCTCGGCATTCCCGGCGCGCTGCTCCTGGCACCCGGCGATCCGTCCCACTCGATCATCTCCGTGCGCATGCACGCCCTCAACGCGAACCGGATGCCGCCGCTGGCGACCATCGTCGTCGATGCGGTCGGGACGCAGCTGGTCGACGACTGGATCAGCTCGATCAGCATCTGCAGCGGCACCGGACCGAATCAGCCCCCGTCGGTGACGATCACCGCGCCCGCCGAGGGCGCGATCGTCGGACCCGGCCAACCGATCACCTTCACGGGGACGGCAAGCGACCCCGAGGACGGCAATCTCACCGCCGCCTTGCGGTGGACGTCGGACATCAACGGGCTGTTCGGCAGCGGCGGCTCGGTGACGACGTCGAGCCTCTCGCTCGGAAACCACACGATCACGGCGTCCGTGACCGATGGCGGCAACCTGACCGCGCAGCAGATCGTCCACGTGAGCGTCGCGCCGTCGGCGACCTCCGTATTCCGTTCGATCGGCAGCGAGGATGGCGACATCATCGAATCGTCCCCGAACAGCGGCGTCGGCGGCTTCATGAGCACCACGCCCAACAACGAGCAGGTGGGCGATCAGGCCCTCAACTCGCAGGTGAAGGCGCTCGTGTCCTTCGATACGTCGAGCCTCCCGGACGACGCGACCGTCGTGTCGGCGACGCTGCAGCTCAATCGCGTCGGCCTCTTCGGAACCAATCCGTTCAACACGCTCGGCGCCCTGCGGGTCGACGTGCAGTCGGGCGGGTTCGGCGGTAACCAGGCCCTCCAAACGAGCGATTTCCAGGCCTCGGCGACGGCCCCGGCGGCCGGCACCCTGAGCAACGCCGCGACCAACGGCACCTGGTCGTCGGGGGCGCTCAACTCTGCGGGCCTGGCAGCGATCAACAAGACCGGGCGGACGCAGATGCGCCTCGCCTTCGCGACCCACGACAACGGCAACAACACCGCTGACCGCATCCAGTACGCGTCGGGCGACCACGCCAACGCCTCGCTGTGGCCGATGCTGACGGTCACGTACCTGACGCCGGTCTCGACGACGACCACCACGACGTCGCCGACGACCACGTCGACCTCGACGACCAGCTCGACGACGTCCACGAGCGGCGCACCGACGACCACGACCACCTCGTCCACCTCGACGACGAGCACGTCGACGAGCTCGAGCACCACGACGTCCACGCTGGCGACCACCACCACGACGACCGCGGCGCCCACCACCACGACGACCTCGGCGCCCACCACGACCAGCACGACGACGTCGACGACCACGAGCACGAGCACGACGACGACGCTCGGGCAGCCGGTGCAGCTCTCCGTGCGCTCGATCGGCTCCGAGGACGGTGACGTGACCGAGTCCTCGCCCAACAGCGGCGTGGGCGGCTTCATCAACGCGACCGCCACCACGTTCCAGGTGGGCGATCAAAGCCTCAACTCGAAGCTGAAGGGCGTGCTCTCCTTCGACACCTCGGCGATCCCCGACGGCGCGACGGTGCTCAGCGCCACGCTCCGCGTGAACCGAACCGGGTTGGTCGGCTCGAACCCGTTCAATACGCTGGGGAACCTCCTGGCGGACGTGCAGACAGGCGCCTTCGGCGGCAATCAGGCCCTCCAGACGAGCGACTATCAGGCGTCCGCGACGGTGGTCGCCGCCGGATCGCTCAGCAATCCGACGACGAACGGCGCGTGGTCGACGGGGACGCTCAACGCGGCGGGCCTGGCGGCGATCAACAAGACGGGTCGGACCCAGATCCGCATCGCGTTCGAGCTGCACGACAACGCGAACAATACCGCTGACCGGCTCTCCTTCGCGTCGGGCGACAACACCAACGCGACGCTCTGGCCGGAGCTGCTGATCACCTACGCGCAGTAGCCCGCGTTCGTCGGTCGCCGCGCCGGGGTGAAGGCTCGCGGCGTCCTGCCGCTGGTCAAGCTGCGTCCTCGCGCGCTATGAGCGACGCGGGCTCGGAAGCCCAAGGAGGAGAGCACCCATGAGGGAGCCTTGGCGTCTGGCGCTTTGCGCAGCAGTGGTTTCTGCGATCGGCTGCGCCACGCAGCAGCAGGTGTTGACCCAAAAGCAGGATGGGGCAGTGCAGACCGCCCTCCAGCGTGGCCGCTTCGATCTGAACTGCCCGTCGGCCACCGCGACTGTTCTGTCGAGCGACTTCATCCAGCCGGCGGTCCAGGGACCCTGGGTGGCGGGTCTCGAGCGCGCCGAGTACACGGTCGGCGTCGCCGGCTGCAATCAGCGTGTGACGTACGTCGTCCTCTGTCAGGTCGGGACGGACACCTGCTTCGCGGCGCATCCGCAGGACAGGTTCCGCGGACAGCAGTAGATGCTTCTCGCACGTGCAATCGCGGGAATCGCGCTCGGCCTGCTGCTGCTCGCCGGCCCGTTGTGGGCAGCGGACGAGGACGAGACGGAGCTCGCAAAGAAGACGCAGAACCCGGTCGCGGATCTGATCAGCGTCCCGTTCCAGAACAACTTCAACTTCAATACCGGTCCCGAGGACAAGACGGTCTGGGTGCTGAACGTTCAGCCCGTGATCCCGCTCAAGCTCACCGACCACTGGAACCTGATCTCGCGCATCATCATGCCGATCATCGCCCAGCCGTCGCTGGCCCCTGGGATGGATCAGGTCTTCGGGTTGGGGGACATCAACCCGACGTTCTTCTTCTCACCGATCGGTAGCGAGAAGTTCATCTGGGGCGTCGGTCCCACCTTCACGTTCCCGACTGGCACCGTGAGCGAGCTGACCAGCGGAAAATTCAGCGCTGGTCCTGCGGCGGTTGCTCTCACCATGCAGGGGCCGTGGGTGCTCGGGGCGCTGCTCAACAATCAGTGGTCGTATGCCGGCTGGAGCCACAAGGACGTGAACGCCGCGCTCCTCCAGCCGTTCCTCAACTACAACTTCTCGCACGGCTGGTATCTCACCTCGGCTCCCATCATGACGGCCGACTGGACGCAGGGCGACGGCAACAAATGGACCATCCCCGCCGGCGGGGGCGGCGGGAAGCTCTGGCGGATCGGGAAGATCGGCCTGCCGGTGAATACCCAGCTGCAGGCCTTCTACAACGCGATCCGTCCCGACCAGACCTCGGAGTGGCAGCTCCGCTTCCAGGTCCAGTTCTTGTTCCCGAAATGAGAGAGGCGCCGCCCGCGGCGCGCTAGGCGAGCCCCAGATCCTTCCGAAGCGCGACGCGATCGGTCTTGCCGGTCGACGTGCGCGGGAAGTCGCCGCGGAACATGAAGGTCTCCGGCACCATGTACTTCGGGAGCCGGGAATTGCAGAAGGCGTGCAGCTCCGACTCGGAGAGCTTACAGTCGGGATGCAGCACGACGACGGCCAGGAGCCGGGCGCCGATCTCGTCGTCCGGCTTCGCCACGACCACGGCTTCGAGGACGCGGTCGTGCTGGTGGATCGCCTGCTCGATCTCACCGAGCTCGATCCGATAGCCGCGCGACTTCACCATGTTGTCGCGGCGTCCGGCGAACAAATACTCGCCCTCGTCCGTCATGCGGACGTAGTCGCCCGTGCGATAGACCTGGTCGTGGTAGGCGGACTGCCGCGGGTTCCGCACCAACACCTGCGTCGTCTTCTCGGGGAGGCCCCAGTAGCCGAGCATGACCGTCGGGCCGCGGACCAGCAGCTCGCCGGTCTCCCCTGGCTTCACCAGTCGCCCCTCGTCGTCGACGGCGAACACCTCGGTGTTGGCGCAGGCGATCCCGATCGGGATGTCGTCGGCCTTGTCGGGGCTCAGCTGCGGGACCTTGTAGAACGTGCAGACGTTCGTCTCGGTCGGACCGTAGAGGTTCGCGAAGGCGACGTGCGGGAGGCGCCCCATGACGTCGCGCAGGTACTTGGTCTGGAAGACCTCACCGGCGAACAGGATCTGGCGGAGCGCGCCGTAGCCGAAGCGCTCGAGCTGGCCGTGCAGGAGGAGGCGCGTCAGTGCCGACGGCACGGAATACCACACGCTGATCTGCTCGGCGTCGATCCAGCGCGCCAGCTCCATCGGAAACGGGGCGATGTCCTCGGGGACCATCCGCACGCAGGCCCCACAGCGGAGCGCGACGTAGACGTCGAAGACGGACAGATCGAAGTGGAGCGGTGCGTGGTTCGACAGCCGGTCCTCGTGCGTGACGGCGAAGGTCTCGGCGCCCCATTCGACGAACGCCATGGCGTTGCGGTGGCTGAGGATGACGCCCTTCGGATTGCCGGTGGATCCGGACGTGTAGAGCAGGTAGGCCGGATCGGTCTCGACCGCGAGCGCTGCCGGCACACGCGCCGGATCGGCGTTCGCGAGGTCCGTCCAGTGATGTACGCGCGCCCCGAGATCGGTCGTGACGGCCGCCGGCTTGTCCTCGGCCAGGAGCACGGCGCGAAGGTGGCCGAGATCGCCGGCGAACTCGCGCAGACCGCCGAGCTTCCGGGCCGTCGTCACGAGCCCCGAGACGCCGCAGTTCCCGAGGATGTAGGCTGCGCGGCGCGCGGGCGCGTTCGGGTCGACGGGCACGTAGGCCGCTCCGGTTCGCAGGATGCCGAGCATCGCCACGACGCTGCGGACCGACTTGCCCATGTAGATTCCGACCCGCATCCCTGGACCGACGCCATCGGCCGCCAGAATGCCCGCGAGCCGGGCGCTCTGATCGACCAGCTCGGCGTAGGTGAGCGATTCGCCACGATAGGCCACCGCCGGACGCGACGGGAATCGCTGCGCGCTCTCGGTCGCGTATTGCCAGAGCAGGTACGCCATCGCTCAGTCCCCGGGAGCGAGCCCGAGGCTGCGCGCGACGATCAGGCGCTGGATCTCGGAGGTCCCGGAGTAGATGCGGCCGGCGATCACGTCGCGCAGCTCGCGCTCGAACTCGTACTCCTTCGTGTAGCCGTAGCCACCGTGGATCTGGATGGCGTCGAGCGCCGACTGCACCGCGCATTCGCTGATGAAGAGCTTCGAGAGCGCGGCGTCCATGGCGCTCATGTTGCCCTGCGCCTGGCTCCACGCGGTCTTCTGGAGGAGCAGCCGCGCCGTCTCGACCCGCAGCTTCATGTCGACGATCTTCGAGGCCACGAGCTGGAAGCTGCCGATCGCCTTCCCGAACTGCTGGCGGGTCTTCACGTACTCGATGCACGCATCGAGCTGGCGGTCCATCGCGCCGACGGAGCTGGCGAGGATGCAGCTGCGCTCCCAGCCCATCGAGTGGTTGAAGATCGCGGCGCCCTGACCCGGACGCCCGAGCATGCTGGTGGCCGTCAGCTCGCAGTCCTCGAGCACGAGCTCCGCCATGGGTGCCGTGTTGAGGCCCATCTTCTCGATCGGCTGCCCCACCGAGAATCCCTTGGTGTCGCGCTCGATGAGGAAGCCGGTCACACCCCAGAGGCCCTTCTTCTCGTCGACGGTCGCGAACACGAGCGCCAGATCCGCGTCGGGTGCATTGCTGACGAACATCTTGGAGCCGTTCAGCACCCAGCGGTCGCCGCGCCGAACGGCGCGGGTCTTGAGGCTGAACGCATCCGAGCCCGAGCCCGGCTCGCTCATGCCGTGTGCCCCCACCCAGCTCCCGTCGCAGAGCTTCGGGAGATACCGGCGCTTTTGGTCCTCGCTGCCGAAGCGGAGGATCGGCATTTCCACGCTCCACATGTGGGCGTGGATGGCGAACAGAAGGCCGCTGTCGCGGCATCCGTAGCCGAGCGCCTCCATGGCGAGGACGGTCTTGAGCACGTCCATGCTGCTGCCGCCGAATTCTTCGGGAATCGGGAGTCCCTGGATGCCGAACTCCGCGCACTTCCGCCACAGATCGCGGGGCAGGGCGCCGGCCTTGTCACGCTGCAGGAGATCGTGGTTCAGCTCGCGTTGCGCGAACTGCAGCACCGTGTCTTTGAATCTCAGCTGCTCGTCAGTCCACCCGAAATCCATGGTGCCCTTCGCTGCGTCACTCAGTGTGGACCGTGACCGGCACCACGAGCAAGCGCCCCTGATGTGAGGAGGTACACACCCCCCACGCGTCGACGGGCACGCTGGTCGGGCCGGACGCTCAGTTGGCCGACGAGGCCGGCATGTGGATGCCGTCGCCCCACTGATCGAACGCCGGCGTCCCGACCGACAGCTCGTCCATGGCGAGATGCTCGGCCGGGAAGAAGACGCGCGCGAAGCTGTCGGCGTACATACAGCCGTGTGCCGTCACGTTGATCGTGGTGTCGGTGAGCTCGACCGCGCCGGCTTCCTGGAGCGCCGTGATCTCCGAACCGAACACTGCCGTCGGGTCGGCGCCGAACTTGCTCTGGAACTCCGTGCGGCTGATCCGCAGGAGCTTCATGCCCATGATCATGTAGCTGCGCATCCGGTCGTGCTGCGACACGCGATACGCGCGATCGACCGAAACGTTGCCGGCGTCGACCTTCGCGCTGTACGGGCGGTGGTGGTGCACGTTCTGGTACAGGAAGCCGCGCGCGTAGCCGTACGACGACTCGCCGAGCGCGATGAGGTCCTTCCCGCGCCACGTATTGGCGCGGTACTGATGCGAGAACTGGGGCTCACGGATCCACGCGAAGTTCGAGTTGTGCCGATAGCCCTTCGATGCGAGCAGCTCCTCGGCGTGCAGGATCGACTGCATCTCCAGCGCGTCGGGCGTGAACTTCTTTCGCATCTCGGGATCGAGCTGGAGCTGCGCGTAGAGCGGCGTGCCAGGCTTGATCTCCATGCGGTAGATCGTGAGGTGCTCGGGATCGTAGTCCATGGCGACGTCGAGGCTGTACTTCCACGTCTCGAAGCTCTCGCCGAGGAGGCCGGACATGAGGTCGATGTTGAGGACCCGGAAGTCCATCTTCGTCGCCCAGGCGAGGGCACGCTCGACGATCTCGGTCTTGGCGATGCGCCCGTTCAGGTTTGCGATCTCCGGGTGGAAGCTCTGGATGCCGAAGCTCAGGCGGTTGATCCCGAGCTCCTTCAGGAGCGCGAGCTTCTCCTCGGTGATGGTGGTGGGCTCCGCCTCGGTGGTGAACTCGTAGTCCGGCGCGAGGTCGAACACGTCCTTCATGTGCTGCACCAGATCGCGGAGCTGATCTTCCTTCAGGTAGGTGGGCGTGCCGCCCCCGAAGTAGATCGTCTCGACTTTGCGACCCTGGAGCGCGGCGAGCTTCGAGACGAGCTCGATCTCGCGATGGAGCGATTCGACGTACGGATTGACGACAGTCCGGAAGGTGTTCGGGACGACGTTGTAGTAGCAGAACGTACACCGCACGCGGCAGAAGGGGATGTGGAGGTAGACCTGGAACCCTCCTTCCGTCGTGTCGCTCGGCTCGTTCATCCGCCCGATGAATGCATCGGCATTCTCCGGGCGCATGGTGGCGAACGGCGGATACTGGAAGATGAACCGATCCCGGCGCGAGATCGGGATGCTTCCGGGGAATTCACGCATAGCGGTCATGGTGCTCATCGTCGTTACCTCGAATTCCTTTCGTCTCAGAGCTTCAGGTTCGCATCGCCATGTAGTCGCAAAGCGACCCGACGCTGCGGAACAGCTCTGGACGAAGGACGTTGTCGTCGATCTCGACGTTGAATTCGGTTTCGAGCGCGGCGACCAATTTGAGGATCGCGACGGAGTCGAGGCCGAGACCCCTCTCGAGAAGCGGCATGTCGTCGGGTATCGCCGTCGCGGCGACCTTCACGCCGATTGCATCGACGATACACTGCTTCACGCGTATCGTAAGGTCTTCTCTGCCGGGCATCTACACCTCGGGGATCTTCTACGCTCGCCGCGTTGAGTCAATGCATTAGTCCCACGAGTCCCAGGAAGATTGCAAGCCCCCTGGCCTAGGGACGATGGCACTTTCGCGCGTCGCCTGCGGGTTGCACATGGGGGGCGCCATGACGAGCGCAAAACGCCCCGCCCGCCGTCCGTGTACGCGAGGCGATTTTGTGCTTTAAAGCAGCTTGGCGGCAAGTGACGCCCTTTGACTAACTTCGCTAACTTCCCAGCCGGCAAGGCTCGGGGCCGGCGAGGATCAGCGCGAGCAGATCGATGCGTGCATCCCACGAATGTGGGACCCCCTTCCTCGGCGCGATCTGCGACGGAAAAGTAACGGTCTGCGCGAGCGTTGCGCAGTCGCTTCTGCCGATGCGACACGGGCGATGCTCGGCAACCTGCTAGACGGGAACGAAGCACATCTGTTAGTGTGCGACCGTGGCTGCGATGCGAGTCGTCGTCTCCGGCGCCCTCTTGATGATGCTCGCCGTCACGGCGTGCGGACCGCCATTTCACGATTATTTCGCCGGTTCGGTCGACGGTGGGTTGCGCGTCGAGAAGCTGGACGTGGAGCATCCGTCGCCGCCGCCCTATCGCATCCAGAACGGTGACCAACTCGCGATCCGCTTCTATCGCAACCCGGAGCTGAACAACGACGTCACCGTGCGGCCGGACGGGATGATCTCGCTGCCGCTCATCGACGACGTTCCCGCGTCCGGCATCACGCCCAAGGCGCTGGGTGACGATCTCGAGACACGCTACAAGACCGAGCTCGCCGTCCCGGACGTCACGGTCATCGTGACCAAGTTCGGTGGCCAGCGCGTCTTCATCGGTGGCGAGGTGAACACGCCGTCCGAGCAGGAGCTCGTTTCGGGTCTGACGGCTTACTCGGCACTCATGAAGGCCGGGGGTCTGAAGAACCCGGCGCGATTGAGTCAGGTGATTCTGATCCGGCGCGGACCCGAGGGGAAGCCGCTGGGCACGAGCCTCGATCTCACGACGGTGGAAGCTGGGACGCATCCCGACCAGGACGTTTCCCTCGAGCCGTTCGACATCGTCGTCGTACCCAAATCGACGGTTGGGAACGTCAACCTCTTCGTGGAGCTGTACATCACGCGGAACCTGCCCGCCGGTGGGGTGTGGCTGAACTTCCTCAACGGCGCCTTCTGATCCGAGAGGTAGAGGTAAGAGATTTCATGGAGCAACTGATCGACGAACCGCGAGCCGACGCCTACGGAGACCTGGACGATGCGTCCGGCGGGTTGCCGTGGCGCGACGTCGTCGCGGCCGTCTTCCGCCATCGCAAGATCGTCCTCGGCCTGACGGCCGTGGGCGGGCTCATCATGTTCGTGTTCGGGTTCCTGCAGCCGCCGAACTACGAGGCGCGGATGACCCTCACGCTCGCCGCCAATCGCGCCGACGCGAAGCTCTCTGCGCAGGAGAACGCGCCGGCGCAGGCGGACCGGATCGACGACACGATCGTCAACTCCGAGGTCGCGTGGCTCACCAGCGACGGGCTCGTCCGCGAGGTGCTCGAGCCGTGGCACGAGAAGGTCGACGCCCAGGACGCCCCGGGCGTCGTCGGAACCATCGTCGGCGTCGTGACGCTGCCGCTCCGACTTCCCGGCATCGCGTATCGCACGCTGCACGGGACGCCGGCGCCGTCGGCCTTCGACGCGTGGGTCGACGCCGTGCAGGACCACCTGGTCGTGTCGCCCGTCCGTCTCTCGAGCGTCATCAACCTGTCGTACCGCGACAGCGATCCCGAGTTCGCCGCCGAGTTCCTGAACTCGCTCATCGCCCATCGGATGAAGCGCCAGACCAGCGTCAGCGTGCAGGGTGAAGCGGTCACCTTCTACGACGAGCAGAGCAAGCTGCTCGCGGATCGAGTCCACGCGGCGGAGGGCGCGCTGCAGGCCTTCTACCGGAAGGAAGGGATCGTCGGCGGGCCGGAGGAGCGCAAGGAGCTGCGCGATCGCCTGGCCGAGGTGCGCACCCTGCGCGCGAAGACCGACACCGAGCTCGCCGAGGCGCGGGTCCGCGTCGACGTCCTCACCAAGTCGCTGGCGACGCTGCCGAAGGAGGTGAAGGCGAAGGACGAGCCCGGCAGCTCCGTGCGGACGCGCGTCCTCGATCTCATGGTCGAGCGCAGCAAGCTCCTCGCGACCTACGCGCCCACGAGCGTCAAGATCATCGACCTCGACCGGCAGATCGCGGAGGCGACGCAGCTGATGCGCGATCAGCGCCGGCTCGTCGGCGACGCGCCGATGCCGAACCCGACCTATTCGGACCTCGAGAAGGAGCTGATCCAGGCGAAGGCGACGCTCGCGGCCGTCGAGGCACGCAGCGCCTCGCTCCAGGAGCAGGAGCAGCACTCCCTCGAGCAGATGCAGAAGCTGGTCAACGGCACGTCCAAGCTGGAGCAGCTCGAGATCGACCTCGACAAGGCGAAAGAAGCCCACCGGACGTACGTCGGAAAGCGGGAGTCGGCGCGCTTCTCCAACGCGCTCGACGCCTCGGAGCTGCTCAACATCACCGTTGCGGAGCCCGCCAGGGTTCCTCAGGCTCCCGTCGACTCGCGCCGCGGGCTGTACACCATTCTCGGTGCGGTCGTCGGCTTCCTGCTGGGTGTCGCCCTGGCGTATGGCCGCGACCTGTTGGATCCGCGCATCAAGAGCGTGACCGAGGTGAGCCGTCTCACCGGCATGCCCATCATCGGCGAGGTTGTAGTCTGACCGGCGTTCGCTGATCGATCGAAGAAACATGGCATCTCCAGGCACCATCGCCCCGAGCTTCTGCGCTGATGCGTTCTCGCTGACGCCGGATCCGCATCGGCTCTTCATGAGCCGCGACCACGCGGAAGCGCTGGCCGGGCTCAAGGTCGGGTTGCAGTATCGCCGCGGCCTCATCGTCGTCGTGGGCGAGGTCGGGATGGGGAAGACCACCGTCGCCTACTCGTTGATGGCGAGCCTCGGCGACGACGTCCGCGCCGCATACATCGCGAATACGCGCCTTCCGTTCGAGGGCATCCTCCGCCACGCCCTCGAGGACTTCGGCGTCGAGACCGCCGAGCGTGATCGCGCGGGGCTCCTGACTGCGCTTCACACGTTCCTCATGGACTGCGCGACGCGCGGGCAAATGGCGGTGCTCGTCATCGACGAGGCGCAGGGCCTCGACGACGATACCTTCGAGAACCTGCGCCTGCTCTCGAACGTCGAGACGTACGACCGGAAGCTGCTGCAGATCATCCTGCTGGGTCAGCCCGAGCTGGCGGAGCGCCTGAAGCAGCCGCACCTGCGGCAGATTGCCGAGCGCGTCGCCATCCGCGTGAACATCAATCCACTCGATCGCGCACAGAGCCGCGGCTACATCGAGCACCGGCTGAAGGTGGCGGGTGGCAGCCTCGAGATGTTCAGCGAGAGCGCGCTGCGCCTGATCATCCGGCGCGCGTCCGGGGTGCCGCGCCGGATGAACATCCTGTGTCACAACGCGCTGCTGCTGGCGTACGCCGCGGGTGTGCCGCAGGTCACCTGGTCGATGGCGCGCGAAGCCGCGCGCGAGCATCGGGGTGGTACGCTCGTCCGCCTGGGTGCAGCCTCGAGCGCGCCCGGTGACCGGCGCTGGTTCCAGCGGCGGTGGGCGGCGGCGGCTGCCGGCATGGCTGTGGGCGGCCTCGTCGCCGCAGTCGCGGTCATGTCGTCCAGCGTGACGCCGCGCGAGACGGTCGCCTCGCCCGCACCGCGCACCGACGACGTCGCGGCCGTGCCCGCGCCCCGTGCCCATGATCCGGGGCCCCAGAAGAACGATCAGGCGATCGCGGATACGGCGGAGAAGCCGGACGGCGAGCCGACGGCCGACGGGGCGCGGGAGCTTGCCGCCCAGCGAGCCCCCGAACCCGATGCCGAGCCGACAAAGCCGGCCGTCGCCGACCGTGCCTTGGACCCGACCGCCGACCGCCCGCTGCCCATCGACGTCGCCAAGGCCACCTCGGGAACCCCCTTGGTGGACCCGGCGAAGGCCCCCGAGCAGTCGGTGGTCAGCCAAGAGTGGTCACCCAGGGTGATCGTCGACCGGGGCGACACACTCATGGACATTGCGCGTCAGTTCTACGGGGGGGATGGTCCCGAGGTGATTCGCAAGATCGTAGAAGCCAATCCCGGGCTGAGCGATCCGAACTTCATCCTCGCCGGCAGCACGTTGATCTTGCCCGGAGCGATCCGGCACGACGCCGAACAAAATCACGACAAATCACACAGACGAGGTCGCAAACCGTGAGCAAGTACTTCGAGGTCTTGGAGCGGCTCGAGGGTGGTCGGATCGACAAGCTCTTCTCGCCCAACGCTGAGGCGAAGAGTTCGGCGGAGAGGGCGCGCGCGGACACGCCGGTCGCGCCGCGCGTCTCGGAGCCGACGGTCGCGCCGCGTGCAGCGGAGCCGGCGGCCGCACCTCGCGTCGCCAAGCCGCGTACCCCGGCGCTCGCGGTCGCCGCGGCGCCGAAGCGCGAGGCGTTCGACGCGGCACAAGACATCCTGACCCGGCAGCCGGCGCCCGTGGCGACGGCGCGCGTCGCGGCGCACAAGGACGTCGAAGAGCTGTTCCAGAACATCCAAGCCCTCACCAAGGGCAAGCGGCCGCTGACCCTCGTGTTCGCGGGCGCGGCGTCCACCGCCGCGGTGCGAACACTCGCCGCGAGCCTCGGCGCATGCGCCGAGAGCAAAGGGGAGCGCGTGCTGCTCGCCGAGCTGTCGGGCGCGGGCGTGCGCGGCACGCTCATTCGCCCCTGCGGTCTCGACGGCAAAGCCGCCGACACGGCGGACGGCGGGGGGGTTCCCATCGAGCTTCACAGCGGGGCGGATCCGGAGACGGTCGCCCGTTGGCGCGACCAGGTCAGCCCCGGCGCGAGCGTGACCTTCGTCATGGGTCCGCCGCTCGTCGACTCGGTCAACTCGGCCTTGCTCGCATCGTTGTGCGACGGACTCGTCATGGTGGCAGTGCGTGAGGATACCCACCGGGATGCGCTCACGGTGGCGGCGGAGCGGGTGCGGTTGACGAAGGCACCCACCATCGGAGTCGTAGTGGATTCTGGACACAGCAAGACCCCACTGTGGCTCCGCCGGCTGCTCGAGCGATAGCTGTTCACGATCCCGACCGACGGTTGTTCACGATCCTAAAGGTACCCTCATGACCGTGTCCACATCACAGCGCCGCAGCGCACTGATTGCGGCACTCCAGTTCGTCGATTTGGCCGTCGTCGCGGCGAGCCTGATCCTGACGATCGCCTTCGTGTCCGAGGAGCACACGGTGCGGGGCTGGCTCTCGTTCCTCGAGATCCGTCTCAGCCTCGGCAACGTGCTGTTCGGCGTGAGCTACATTCTGGCTTGGAACCTCATCCTGCACCTGGGCGGCCTGTATCACTCGCAGCGCCTCATGCCGGCCGTGCGGGAGATGCGGCAGATCGGATCGGCGGTCATCATCGCGGTGATCCCGCTCGTGCCCCTGCGCGCGTTGTTCGACCTCGATGCGCTCCGGCACGGCGCCGTCGAGGTGTTCGGAATCGTGGTGTTCATCGCCCTGGTTGCCGAGCGCCGGCTGGCGCGCGTCATCGCGCATCAGCTCCGGCTGCGGGGGCGTAACCTGCGCGCGGTCCTGTTCGTCGGCGACGCCCGCGAGGCGGTCCGTATGACCGATTTCCTCGCCCGCCGCGAGACCTTCGGCTATCGGGTCGTCAGCACGATCGATCCGCTGGACGAGCCGGCCGCCAACGACCAGGCGCGGCAGGCCGCCGTGCTCGCGCGCGTCGAGGGGGAGCTCCGGCGCAACACGATCGACGAGGTCTTCGTACCGGTCCCGGCCACGGGCTCGTCGCCACTGATCGATCAGGTCGTTTCGCTCTGCGAGCAGGAGGGCGTGACGGTTCGCGTGCTCTCGCGCCTGCCCGAGCTGCAGTGGGCGTGGGCGTCGGTCGACAAGCTCATGGGCCAGGCGGTCGTGACCATCTCGCCCGTACGTCCGGAGCTGGGCGCCGGCGGCCTCGTCGCCAAGCGCGTGCTCGACGTGATCGGCAGCGCGGTCCTGCTGATCGTCCTGTCGCCGTTGATGCTGCTGATCGCGCTCGCGATCAAGCTCGATTCGCACGGCCCGGTGCTCTTCGCCCAGGAGCGCGTCGGCTACAACCGCCGCCGGTTCTTCGTCTACAAGTTCCGCACGATGGTGCCGGACGCCGAAGCGATGCAGAACACGGTCGAGCACCTGAACGAAGCGCAGGGTCCGGTCTTCAAGATCGCCAACGACCCGCGCATCACGCGGCTGGGCGGCTTCCTGCGGCGGACGAGCCTCGACGAGCTGCCCCAGCTCATGAACGTGCTGCGCGGTGAGATGAGCCTGGTTGGGCCGCGCCCGCTGCCCGTGCGCGACTTCGAACGTATCGAGACGCGCTGGCATCGCCGCCGCTTCAGCGTGAAGCCGGGCGTCACCTGCCTCTGGCAGGTGACGTCGCGCGAGGCGAAGTTCGACGAGTGGGCCCAGATGGACATGGAGTACATCGACAACTGGTCGCTCGCCCTCGACCGGAAGATTCTCGCGAAGACGATCCCCGCCGTGCTCTCCCGGCACGGCGCGCACTGAGTCCCTGCCTCCGGCATGACGGATTCGGGCTCCTCGCTGCTGCTCGTACTGGGCGTGGTCGGCGCGGCGCTGGCTGCCGCAGCCGTCCTCTTCGCGCCGACGCATGTACTGATCGCGCTCGCGTTCATCGCACAGTTCCACCAGCGCAGCATCGACGTGGCCGGCGTCCGTCTCGACAGCATCGACGTGACGCTGTTCCTCATCGCGATCTCGATCGCGATCCGGGGCCTCCCGCGCGGCGCGACGCGCCACAGGATGCCGTACCTCTTCCCGTGGCTCTGCCTCGTCGTCCTGCTCATCGCCGCCTACTCGGTGTCGCCAAACGGCGAGCGCGACATGACCGATCCCGTCCGGATCGCCTATCAGTTCTATCGGTACGGCCTGCGCTGGGTGATCTTCTACCCGGTCGGCTGGTACCTCGTGAACCGAGGCACGAAGTGCGACGACGTGCTCGCGGGGATCATCATCGCCGCAGACCTCTTCGCCCTCATGTGCTTCAAGCAGGGCTACACGGGGGAGAAGGTCACGGGGCCCTTCGGGACGAAGAACGAGCTCGCCTCCGTCCTCGCCGTCCCGACCGTCCTCGTGCTCTCGGATCTGCTCGCGCGCCGGAAGCCGTCGATGCTCATCCTGATCAGCACCCCGATCCTCGTCCGCGGCATCCTGTTCGCGTCGTCGCGCGGAGCCTTCGCCGGCATCATGGCCGGGACCGCGGCAGCGTGGTGGTTCATGTATCAGGGCAAGGTGAAGACGCGCGCCGGGCAGCTCGCGATGGCCGGGGTCGCGGTGCTGGTGCTCGCGCTGCTCGTGAAGCCGGACCTCCTGTACCGACCCAACATCGCGCGGCTGTTCACGACCGTCGACGTGAAGCAGGACAACTTCGTCTGGCGCATCCAGCAGCGCTGGCCCCACTTCATCCACCGCACCCTCGAGCGCCCGTGGCTCGGATGGGGCGACAACGTCGACCTCACGCTCGGCAAGGACACGAACACCCCACACGACGGCTATCTCTCCCTCGCCGTCATGTTCGGGATCCCCGTGCTGGTCTTCTACCTGTACTTCGCGGCGACCATCGTGCTCGGCGCCTGGTCGGCGTCGTCCCGCTGCCGCGATCCGGTCGACCGCATCCGCGCCGCCCGGATCGGCGGGGGCCTGGTCTGCCTCCTCACGCACAACATCGTCGACACCGTGATCACGCTGCCGTTCGTCGTGGCGGAGCTGTGGTTGTTCGCGGCGATCGTCGTGCGGTTGGCGGGACCGGGATGGGACACCATCGCTCGACGCGTCCCGGCGCCGTCGCGACGCCCCGCGATGGCGCTGGGGACTGGTCGGTGAGCGCACGCGCCGCGCTCGCCGATCGGCTCTGCGACGTCGGGTGGAGGCTGACAGGGCCGGCGCGCAACCGGCGGCGGCGCGCGCTCGTCGCCGGCGGACCCACGCTGCGCCGGATCGTCGTCGTGACACCGGTATTCGGGGTCGGGAACCTGGTGCTTCTGAGCGGGCTGCTCGCGAACCTCCGCCGGCTCTACCCGCACGCGCATCTGGCGCTGGCGGTGCCGGCCTGGGAGCACGTCCGGTCCGTCATCGGCCCCGAGCTCGCCGATGAAATCGTGTCGTTCGATCCTCGCTCGCGCCGGCGCATGCTGGCCTTTGCCTGGCGGCAGCTCCGCCCCGGGCGCTTCGACCTCGGGCTGGCCACGTTCTTCCTGCCGACGACGTTCATGTCGGTGGTGCTGCTCGTGGCGGGATGCCGCTACCGTGTGGCGTTCGCCCCGGACGAGCGGCGTGGGTTCCTCAACACCTTCACGTGCGTCGACCGGGGGGGGCACGAGATCGACCGCCACCTCCAGCTCGTCGCGTTCGCGGATCACGAGCTCGAGCGGCGCACGGTCGTGACGCCGAGTCCGGAAGCAGCCGCGTGGGCCGACGCGACGGTGGATCGCCTCCGCACCGCGGGCGCGCGCGCCGTGGTCGGCGTGCATCCCGGCTGCGAGGCCGTGAACGCGCAGAAGCGATGGCCGGCCGAGCGCTTCGGCGAGGCGATCCGGCGTCTGGTCGCACCCGGCGACACGGGCGCCGTCGTGTTCCTCGGCCCGGGTGAGGCCGATCTGCTGCCGGCGATGCAGCTGCCCGAGTCGCCGCGGGTCCAGGTGATCCGGGGCGAGCCGCTGCAGCACGTGATCGCCCTGGTCGGGCGGAGCGACGCGTTTCTCAGCAACGACTCCGGACTGATGCACGTGGCGGCGGGGCAGGGCGTGCCTGTGGCCGCGATCTTCGGGCCGACGCCGCTCGACAAGAACGCGCCGGTGGGTCGGGCGATCATCCTGGAAGAGAAGGGCCTCTGGTGCCGCCCCTGCTGGGCCGGGCCGCCGCTCACCTGCCACCGCGATCGCCGTTACTGCCTCGAGGGTGTATCCGTCGACGAGGTCGTCGACGCCGCGCGGATGCTGCTGCACGAGGCAGGCGGAGTCGCTCGACGTCCGAACGTGTGTTAGCGGACGGAGTGGACGGTGAAGAGCGAGACGCACAAGAGCGAGAGCCCGCTACGTCGCCTCGCCTCGTCGTCCGTCGTCTACGCGCTCACCGGCTTCGCGCAGCAGTCGGTCGGCTTCCTGCTGATGCCGGTCTACACGCGCGTGATCCCGCCCGCCGAGTACGGCATCCTCGAGATGTACACGGCGTTCCTGTCGATCGCGATGATGGCCGTCACGCTCGGCCTCACCTCCGCGATCAACAAGGTCTACCACCGCGACTGCGAGACGGACGACGAGCGCCGGTCGGTCGTCGCCACCGCCGTGATGGCGACGCTCCCGCCGATGGTCGTGGTCGGCAGCGTCCTGCTCGCGTTCGCTGGCCCGATCAGTGCGAAGCTGACGGGCGACGACACGCACGGCGGCCTCCTGCGGATCGCGATCGTCTCGAGCCTGTGCAACTCGGTCCTGGCGATGGTGCTGGGCGGCCTGCGGGCGCAGGAGCGCACCTTCGCCTTCAGCGCGGTGTCGCTGCTGCAGTTCGCCCTCGCCCTGGGCCTCAACGTGGTGCTGGTGGCCGTGGTAGGGCTCGGCGTCGAGGGCGTCCTCCTCGGCAACCTCTCGGCCAATGCGGCGGCGCTCGCGCTCGGCATGTGGATGGGACGCGGCGGGAGCCGCGTCGCGTTCGATCGCCGGCTCGTGCGGCCGCTCTTCGCGTTCGGCGTCGCGATCATCCCCGCCATGCTCTCGAGCTGGGTGATGGACGTGTCCGACCGCTACCTGCTGCGCCTGTTCCGCGACCTGAGCGAGGTGGCGCAGTACGGCGTCGGCTACAAGTTCGGGCTCGCCGTCCAGGCGCTCGTCACCTGGCCCTTCCAGCTCGCGTGGCCCGCGGTCGCCTTCGGCATCAGCAAGGACGAGGGGCACGAGGGCACGTACGCGCGGGTGCTCACCTACCTGCTGCTCGTCCTGATGCTCGTCGTCCTCGCCTTCGTCGGCGTCTCGAAAAGCCTCCTCCCGATCGTCATCGGGCAGAAGTACGAGCCGGCCTGCGATGTCGTACCGATCATCGCGGCCGCCTATGCGCTGAACGCATTGGTCTACTGCGTGTCACCCGGTATCCACGTCGGCGGGCGCACGAAAGCGCTCTCGGTGGTGGGTATCGTCGCCGCGGTGTCGAACATCGCCCTGTGCCTGGTCCTGATCCCGGTGTACGGGATGATGGGCGCGGCCTGGGCGACCGTGATCGCGTATGCCCTGTCGCTCGCGGGTGCGACCTGGCTCGGGCAGCAGAGCCATCCCGTGCGCTACGAGCGCGCACGCATCGCCCGCATCGTGGCCGCCGGCGCCGTCGGGTACGTTCTCATGCGCTTCGTGTCGGCCGAAGCCGAAGGGGCCTGGCGCCTCGCCGGTCAAGCGGGCGTTCTCGGCGTGTTCCTGGCGCTCGTGCTCGCGTCCGGATTCGTCGCGACCGACGAGCGGCGCTACCTTTCGGGTCTCCTCCACCGGTACGTACTGGTCCAGGGGAGGGCGGAGGGCGCATGAGCCGCGCCTCGCAGCTCGCGCGTATGGCAGCCCGTTTCGGCGGCGGACGGATCGCGCGGGGATGGCGTCGCGCCACGGGTGCACCCGGACGCGCCATCGTCCTCATGTACCATCGCGTGTCCGACGAGCCCGACTACCTCGGTATGGCCGTGGCGCCGGGCGTGTTCGCGAAGCAGCTCGACGTCCTGCGGACGCGCACGCGTGTCGTCGCGCTGGGCGAGCTCGTCGCCCGCTTGAAGGACGCAGGGCCGCTCGCCGAGGACATGGCGGCGATCACGTTCGACGACGGCTACCAGGACAACCTCGACCAGGCGTTGCCGCTGCTGCGGCGCTACGGTCTCCCGGCGACCGTCTTCGTCTCGACCGGCTTCGTCGACGGCACCGCACACCCGACCGGCGAGCGCCTGCGCGCGGTGTGCGAGGCCCTGTGGCGGGCGAAGACGCCCGCGAGCGCCTGGACGGGCGACGCGCCCGTCGACCTGAAGGTGAGGGCCGCCCTGGCGTGCCCGGGATCACTCGAGACGCTGATCCAGCTCCGGCAGGCTCTGAAGACGATCCCGGCCACGGACGGCGAGCGCATCCTCGCGTCGCTCGAGGCGATGGCGGGCGGTACCACGGCGTCGCGCGGCCTCATCCTCGATTGGGACGGCGTGCGGGCGCTGGCCGATGCCGGCATCGAGATCGGCTCGCATGCCGTGAGCCACGCCGTCCTCTCGCGCCTGGACGTCGGCGCGGCGAACGACGAGATCCATGCCTCCAAGCAGCGTCTCGAGCGCGAGATCGGACGTCCCGTCGCCGGCTTCGCGTTCCCGAACGGCCGCCGCGGCGACTTCCTGCCCGAGCACCTGACGACGCTGCGGGAGGCGGGCTACGCCTATGCGTGCCTCGCCGAGACGGGCAGCAATCTGCCGGGCTGCGACGCCTATCAGCTCCGGCGCATCGGCGTCGGCAGCGATTCCGGCGAGGTGCTCGATCTGAAGCTGGCGCTCGGAAGGGCCGCGTAGCCATGTGCGGGATCGTCGGAGTGTTCTCGCCCAGCGGGCCGCAGCCGACCGAGGCGATCCTGCGCGCGATGACGTCCTCGATCGTGCATCGCGGCCCCGACGACGAGGGCTTCGTCATCGACGGTCCCGCGGGCCTCGCCATGCGGCGCCTCAGCATCATCGGGGTCTCCGACGGTGCGCAGCCGCTCTTCAACGAGGACCGCTCGATCGCGATCGTCATGAACGGCGAGGTCTACAACTACCAGGACCTGCGGCGAGAGCTCGTCCGGAACGGACACACGATCCGCACCGGCAGCGACGTCGAGGCGTCCGTCCATCGCTACGAGGAGCGCGGCCCCGACTTCGTCGCCGATCTCCGGGGCATGTTCGCGTTCGCGCTCTACGATCGGAGCAAGGGACGCCTCGTTCTCGGGCGCGACCGGGTCGGCAAGAAGCCGCTCTACTACGCCGCCGTCGGCGACACGCTCGTGTTCGCCTCCGAGATCAAGGCGATCCACGCCAGCGGGCTCGTGCCGAAGGCGATCGAGCCGTCGTCGCTGCGGAGCTACCTCGCGCACGGGTTCGTGCCCGGCGAGCGTACGATGTTCGCCGGCGTCCGCAAGCTCCCGCCGGGGTGCCTGCTGGAAGCGGACCGCAACGGCTTCCGTGTCCGTCCCTACTGGGATCATCCGCTCCCGGACGCGGTGCCGAAGGAGCAGCTCGGCTTCGAGGCCGCGGCCGATCGCGTCCGCGAGCTGCTCGACGAGGCGGTGCGCATCCGCCTCATGAGCGAGGTGCCCCTCGGCGCGTTCCTCAGCGGCGGCGTCGACTCGTGCGCGGTCGTGAGTCTCATGAGCCGAGCCATGGGAACGCCGGTCGAGACGTTCGCCGTCGGGTTCGCCGACGAGGAGTTCGACGAGCTCGTCTACGCGCGACAGGCGGCGAAGCTCTACGGTACGAACCACTACGACGTGATGGTCGAGCGGTGCAGCCCCGAGCTGCTCTTCGACCTCAACTGGCACCACGACGAGCCGGCGTCCGATCCCGCGATCGTGCCGACCCTCGTCCTCTCGCGCTTCGCACGCCAGCGGGTGACCGTCGCGCTCTCGGGCGAGGGCGGCGACGAGCTCTTCGGGGGCTACCAGCGCTACCGCCTCTACCGGCGCCTGGCGGCCATCGACG
>Ga0187894_10000704_pt1 | contig 45124 bp, 27 predicted proteins | sample GBC1701081metaG_FD_136650 | JGI IMG/M metagenome (GOLD analysis project Ga0187894, IMG submission 136650) | White microbial mat communities from a lava cave in the Kipuka Kanohina Cave System on the Island of Hawaii, USA - GBC170108-1 metaG ... | reverse complement strand
GTGTCGAGGACGGTGTCGGCCCCGAGCGAGACCGCGCCGAGGGTGATGGCGTCGTCGGAGGTCGCCAGGGTGCCGTTGAGGGTGACCGTGCCGCCGACGCTGGTGGTGGTGAGCCCGCCGTCGAAGGTCTGGGTGCCGCCGGCCTGCCCGAGGGTCAGCGTGCCGGTGTTGGCGAAGGAGACGGCGTTGGTGATGGTGTTGCCGGAGCCGGTGAGCGACACATTGCTCACCGTGTTGCCGGCCGTGAGGCTCGTGGAGGACACATTGCCGGTGAAGGAAACGGTGCCGCCGGCATTCTGGAAGGTCAGGCTGTTGACGCCGGACACGGTCGAGCCGGAGATATCGGAAGTGCCGGCAGTGCCGGCATCGAGGGTGAGGCTGTTGCCGCCGCCGGTGACGGCCCCGAGGGCGATATCCGCGCCGCCGGCTGAAGCTCCGTTATTGGTGGAGTCGAGGGTGGTGGCGGCGGCACCGAGGGTGATGGCGTCGGAGATGTTGATCACGCCGCCCGCAGTGCGGATGCTGCCACCGTCGAGCTGGGCTGTGCCACCGCCATTCACCGTGAGGCTGGCCAAGGCGTTGGTGCCACCGACTGCCTGGGAGAACAAAGTGGTGGAGGCAGTGGTGGCCGTGAGGGCCCACGGGCCACCGCCATCGCCGTCGATGGTGCCGTTGAAGTTGATCGCGCCGGTAACGAGCGACTCGTCGAAAGTCGTGTCGGCGGTCAGAACGAGGTTGCCGTAATTCTGCGTGTTGCCGTTGGTGCGGATGTTGCCGGCCACGCGCGCCGTGCCGGTGACGGAGAGGCTGGTCAGGCGGGCGCTATTACCCACCCCGCCGAGGATCGAGACGCTGCCGCTGCCGCCGGTGTTGATAGTCAGACCGAAGGCGCCGTTGAGGGTGGAGTTGAAGGTGAGGGCGCTGGCGTTGGTGAAGCTGGCATTGCTGCCGAGAGTGACCGCGCCGTTGAAGGCCGTGGTCTGGCCGGCGGTGTCGAAGGCCAGCGTGCCGCCGTTGTTGAGCGTCACGGTGGAGGCGAAGGTCGTGGCGCCGGTCAGGGTGACATTGTTGTCGATGGTGAGCGCGCTGCCGAAGGTGCCGGAGAGGTTGCCGCTGGCCGAAACGGTGGCGCCGCCGCCGGCAGTGAAGCCGCCGGCCGCCGTGAAGTTGCTCAGGGAGATGGCGCCGGTGGTGTTGATATTCACCGCCCCCTGGGTCGAACCGGTGAGCGCGACCCCGTCGGTCTCATTGAGGAAGCTGTCCCCGGCACCGGAGCTCTTGTTGAAACTGATCGTGCCGGCGGTGGTGTCGATGCGGCTGCCGCTGGAACCGACGGCGCCCAGCCCGTTGAGGTTCAGGGTCGTGGCGGTCAGCATGCCTGTGCCGGTGAGCGCGCCGGAGTGGTTGATGGTGAGTGTGCCGGCGGTGATGCCGTTGGAACCGAGGCCGAGGGTGGTGGTGTTGAAGATGAGGGCATTGGCACCGACATTCAGGGCATTGCCGAGGGTGAAGGCGCCGGAGGTGAAGGTGCCGTTGCCGCTGAAGCCGGAACCCGTGGTCGCCACGGCCAGGGCACTGGAGCCATTGTCCACGTGGACGTCACCGGAGGCCTTGTTGATGAGCACCGACGGAGTATTGATCGCGATGAGGCTGCCGCTGGCGCCGACGTTGCCGGTGCCGTTCAGCCGGAGCTCCGTGGAGGCTGCAAGTTGCTTGGAGCCGGTGAGGTCACCGGCGAGATTCAGGACAATCAGCGGGCTCGTAATGTCGCCGTTGAGCGTCAGGGTGGCGCCGGTAAGGGTGACCGAAGTGCCGGTGACAAGGTTGCCGGAGCCGATGACGAGGGAGTCGTTGCCGGTGTTGCCGGTGTCGCGCGAGGTGAGGTCGAGGGTCGCGACGCCACTGGCCGAGCCGCCGCTGACGGTGACGCCGCCGGTGTTGCGATTGGTCACGGTGACATTTGCGCTGCTCGAGGTTCCGGTGCCGAGGCTGATAGCCGGGGTAGCGGTGGTGACGGTCGCGTTGCCACTGCCGTTGAGGTTGACCTGGGTGGTGGCGCTGACGACGCCGGCGCCGCTGAGCACGCCGGTGTTGTTGAAGGTGGCCGTGCCGGTGCTGATGCTGCCATTCACGGTGGTCGTAGAGGCATCGATCGTCAGCGATGAGCTGGTGATTGCCGGCAGGGTCATCGGCTGGGCGCTGTTCAGGCTCACCGCGCCCAGTGCACCGTTGATGCCGCCACCGACGGCGCCGCCGAAGGAGATCGTGCCGCTGCCCGCGCTGACGGAGAGGCCGTTGGCTTCGCTGGCCTCGCTGTCAACGGTGCTGGAGAAGGTGACGTTGTTGTTCGTCGTGGTGAGCGTCGTGCCGTTGCCCACCGTGACGGCACCGGTGTAGGTCTGGGTCCCGGTAGTGGTCACGGTATTCGTGTGGATCGCCGTCGTGCCGGACACGGACAGCGACGCCAGGCCGGTCACGGTGTCCCCGGTCGCGTTGCCGAACACGGCATTGCCCGTGATTCCAAGAGTCCGGTTGGAGCCGGTGATCGTGTCCGTGAATGTGACCGTCCCGGTGGTTCCCGAGGTGTCCAGAATCGTATTCGATCCGAGGGTCACCGGACCAAAACTCAGATTGTCAGCCGAGGTGGCGATAGTGCCATTCAAAGTGACTCCAGAGGGAGCGGTGGCGGTGAGGCCGTCGTCGAAGGTCAGGGTGCCCGAGCTGCCCAGCGTGAGTGAACCGATGTTCGCAAAGGTAACGGCGGAGGTGATGGTGCCCGAAGTGCCGGCGAGGGAGAGATTCTGGGCGGTGCCCGAGACCGACAACGCGTCCACCGTGACCGCTCCGCTGAGATCGAGCGTGCTGCCGGCAGCGCCGTTGATGGTCAGGGTGAAGGAACCGGCCCCGTCGGTGACGGCGCCAGAGAACGCCGTGGTGCCGCCCGCCGCCGCGGTGAGGGTGGCCGCCTTGTCGAGGGTGATGGCGCCGGAGAAGGCCGAGCTGCCCGTGGTGTTGCTGCCCCCGAGGGTGGCGGCGCCGCTGCTGCCGGCCTGGACGGTGACATCGCGGCCCACCGTGAAAGCGCCGTTGACCAGCAAGGATGCGGCCGCGGCGCCGCCCGTGTCGCCAAGCAGCACCGCGCTCGTGGCATTGCCCAGGGCGCCGGCGGAACCGGAAGGAGCCGCCGCACCGACAACCAGCGCGCCTTCATTGATGGTGGTCGTGCCGGTATAGGCGTTGGCGCCCGAGAGCGTGACGCTGCCGGGACCGGACTTGGTGAGGCCCACGCCGCCGGCGAGCACCGCGCTGACCGAGCCGGCCCGCACGTCGAACGTGCCACCACTCGTCAGCGTGCCGTTCTGGATCGCGCCGCCGGTCAGCTGGACGCCGGCCACGGTGTCGGCGTTGCCGCCGAGATCGAGCGTGCCGCCGCTGACCACGAGCGAGCTGGTGTCGGCCAGTGTATCCGTGGCGTGGCCCAGGTTGAGCGTGCCGGCCCCGACGGTCGTCGTGCCGGTAAAGGTGTTGGCGCTGGAAAGCGTCCACGAACCGGCGCCGCTCTTGGTGAGGCTGGTCGCCCCCGCGTTGTCGCCGATGACAGCGGCCAGGGTGTTCGTGCCGGTGCTGGTCCCCGTCAGGGTCAGGGTGCGGGCGTTGGTGCCGGTGAAGGCGACGCTGCCCGTGTTCGTGAAGTCCAGCGCGCCCGCGCCGGAGGCGTCGATCGTGCCGCCGTTGTTGGTCAGCGTGAACAGGCGGTCGGTGCTCTGGGCCGCCCCGGTGTATTGCAGGGCGCCGCCGTCGAGGACCAGCGAGGCCGCATTGGTGGCGGCGTTCGTGCTGTCGCCAGTGCCGATGTTGCTGGCGGCGCCGATGCCGGTCAGCGAGCCGACACTCAGCGTGCCGGCGCTGATGGTGGTCACACCGGTGTAGGTGTTGGCGCCGGAGAGGGTCACGGTGCCGGCGGTCGTCTTGTTGAGCGGGACCGCGCCGGCCAGGATGGCGCTCACCGAGCCGCTTTGCATCTCGAAGGCGCCGGTCGTGGCGAGGATGCCGGTGGCACCGGTGATGGTGCCGCCGTTGGCCACCGTCACCGTGCCCACGGTGTCGCTGAAGGTTCCGAGCGAAAGCACGGCGGTGGCGCCATCGACGGTGACGGCGCCGGTGCCGATGACATCGCTGGCGCCGTAGTCGAGAGTGCCGGCGCTGATGGTGGTCGTGCCGGTGTAGTCGTTGGCCTGGGAGAGCGCCAGGGTGCCGGCACCGGTCTTGGTCAGGCCGCCGGAACCGGAAAAGATGCCGGACTGGGTCGCCGTGCCGGTGTTGTTGATGGTCAGCAAGCCGGCGCCGGTGTCGATCGCGCCCAGCGTCATGGTGGTGCCGTTCAGGGTCACGCTCCCGCCTGCCGTCTGCAATTCGCCGGTGGTGATCGAGCCGTTGCCGGTGCCGCCGCTGGTCGCGGCGAGGGCATCGATCAGCAATGTCCCCGAGCCGGTGAGATTGATGCGGTTGCTCGTGTCCATCGAGAACCCGCCCGCGCCCGTCCGGAATCTGACCGAGCCCGTCTGGTCCAGCGTGAGCTCGGCATCCACCCCGCCCTTCCCCGCGGTGGTCAGCGGGGCGATCGTGATCGAGTTCGAGGCCTGCAGGTCGATGTCGGTGGCCGCGCTGAGAGCCTCGAGAGCCCCGGCGCTGACCGTCTCGCTCGCGCCACCGTCGCCGAACGCAATGATGCCGGGTGCGGTGGTGGAAAACTGCGTGTCGAGCGAGCCGCCGGCCGCCGTGTCGGAGATGGTCAGATCCGTCGGATCGAGCAGCAGCGCGCCTTGACGCCCCAGCGGAGCACGGGTGTCCACGAAGCCGTCGAACGCCAGGGCCGCCTTGCCGGAAGTCTCCACGAAACCGCCGTCGCCACCCTGAGCGCCACCGCGAGCCGAGATGCGGCCGAAGTAACGGGTGACTTCATCCGCCCAGACGATGACCCTGCCGCCATCGCCGGATCCGGTGGCATCGGCGCGGAGGGTGGCGCCCGGGCCGACATAGGTGCGGGCGGCGTTGCGGATGTCCGCGTTGCCACCCTGGTAATCGCCGCCGACGAGAATCGCGCCGCCGCCGGCCGGGCCGGAGACATCGATGCTCGCCGAGCCGAGCAGGCCGACGCGCTCGCCGGTGATCTCGACCCGGCCGCCGGTCTGACCCGCGGCCGCGGCGGAAGCGTCGATCGCGCCGCTGACCAGGACGTCGCCCCGGCCCTGCCCCTGCAGGCGCACCGTGCGGCCGGAGAGACGGCCGCCGGACGCGATGGCGATCGAGTAAAGATCGCCGGCCGCCAGCACCGCGGACCCGGCTCCCGCGTCGATCGCGCCGGTGTTGGCCACCGCGGTCCCGTCCGATGCGGCTCCGGCCAGGCTGTTGCTGCCCGCGCTGACGTATACGCTGCTGCCATCGCGGCCGAGCAGCACTTGATCGCCCGACGCCAGCCCGATGAAACCGCCGGGTGAGACGATGGAGCCCATGTTCGCCACCGAGCGGCCGACCAAGGCCACCATGCCGCCGTGAATCGAGCCGGCGTTGACCACGTCGCCGGTGAGCCCGGTGAAACGGTCGTAACCGGCCAGAAAATCCTCCTTCGTCATCGAACCGCCGATGGCATACAGGCCGCCGACATCGACCACCGCGGCGCGGCCGAAGTAGACGCCCGCCGGGTTGAGCAGGTAAACCCGGCCGTTGGCCAGCAGCGAGCCGTCGATCTGCGAAGGCGTCAGCCCGCCGATGAAGTTCAGCACGCGGGCGTCGGCGCCGGGCTGGACGAACCGGACGGTCTGGTCCGCGCCGACGTCGAACGATCCCCAGCGCAGCACGCTGTTGTCGCCCGCGGTGACCGTCGTGCTGTTGGCGGCAGAGGTGATGGTCGCCGAGCCGGCCACGACCGTGCCGCCCGTCGGCTGCTGGGCGGGCAAGCCGGAAACGGCGAACGCAAAACCCAGCAAGGCCCCCAGCCGCCGCACGCCGGACCGCGGGCGCGCGGGTCGCAACAGGACTGGCTGGCAGGGATTCATGGCCGCGGACGTTCTTACCAGGAGAAACTCGATGAGATGTAATACCGGATCTCGCCGGCGGGATACACGACCTGCTCTCCGGGCTCGCGGGTGTCGTCCCGCAACTCCGCGAGCGACATGCCCACATCGCAGCGGATGGTGAAGTTCTGCCTCAGGCGCAGCTCGATGCCGCCACCGACCCCGGCGAGGTCGAGGGTGCGGTCGGCGAGCGTCAAATCCGCCTCGGTCTGCCCCTCCTCGAGCGGGAGCGCCGTGACCTGGCGGTAGGCGTAGTCGAAGAACACGCGGCCCACCAGATCCCAGTCGGGCTCCTGGCGGAGCTTCGCCGGGCGCCATTTGAACGGCCACTTGTCGCGGATGAACTTGCCGGGAGCGCCGGGTTTCAACACGCGGGGGAGGTGAAAGGCGTATTCGATCGAGGCGGTGACAAACTCGTCGGCCGAGAGCACCGACTCCGGGTAGCCGCGCACGCTGAACGCGCCGCCCAGCGGCTCCTGCTCGTGGGGGATGAGGCGCGAGCCGGTCATGAGGGTGCGCCCCCGGACCCGGAAGGAAACCTCGTTGGCCAGGAACCGGGCCTGCTCGGCGCCGCCTTGGAACAGCGGGTCGAGATAGACGGAGCCGTTGAGGCTCCATTTCAGCGAAGCCCACTCGGAGTCCGCGCCGAAGCGGCCGAGGGCGTTGATGCCATCGGTGGTGCTGAGGTTCGCGAAGTCCCCGACGGTCTGGTCATAGCGCAGGTTGCCGGTCAGCGACCACCAGCCGGACTCGCGCGAAAGCGACGTGGCGAAAAACGGGATGAGAAAATCCGAGGAGCCGGTCACCAGCGGCGTCTGGATGATGCGGCTCTGGATGCCGTAGTGGGCGAAGTTCGCGCCGAGGCTCGTCACCAGCTGCCAGTTGCGCGGGAGCGAGAGACGGTTCGTGAACTCCGCGCCCGCGAGCCAGTTCCGCCCGGCGAAACGCAGGTTCTGGATGGCGGCGTCGCTGGCGAGGAAATCGCCATACGAGCCGTAGACGCGCGCCAGCAGCCGGGCCGGACGGAAGACGGGGATACGGTAGGAGAGGAACGAGCCGTAGGTCTTCAGGTCGGGCGTGGTGATCGCGTCGATGTTGAGGATGTCGTCGTGGTTCGTGAGCTGGTTGTGCTGGAAGCCGAGCCGCCCGCGCCATTCGCCGGTGGCCTCCGTGCCGAAGTTGGTCACCTGGCCGAAGACTTGCCACGACTTCGACTCGTTCACCAGGTAGTCGAGCACCACCTTGCCCGGCTCGCCCGCCGACGCGATGGAGGCCTCCACGAGGCGCCCGGGATGCAGGCTGAGGCCGTGCAGGTATTCGTTGAGCTCGTCCTGGCGGAACAGGCTGTCGGGCTCGTCGGGGGGCGCGCCGGGCCGCAAGGGCGAATGGCTGATCACGCCACGGTGCTTGCGGTTGTTGACCGACGCCTGCGGCTTGAACCGCTTGCCCCGGGCCAGCGTGCGCACCTCCGCGATCTGGCTGGCCCAGATGGCAAGGCCCGCGGTGCGGTCGTCCGGCGGGCGGCGATCCACCAGACCGGTGGCCGTCGCGTCAAAATCCTGGAACGCCACCCACACGCCGTAATAGCCGCGCGAGTTGAACCAGCGCACCAGTTCCTGCGCCACCTCGCGCAAGGCTCCGGCATCGAACCGGCTGTCGGCGGGAATGTTGCCGAGCGTCACGATCTCCCCCGCCGAGGGATCGGTGGCGGCGCGCCAGACGCCGCCATCATGCACGAGCCGGACCGTCATGTCCGACAGCGTTTCCAGCGCCGGCAGCTCGGGGTGCGCCAGCCCGTAGCTCAAATCGAATCGCTCCACGAGCACGCCGGGGGCGGCGGGAGCCGGCGCGGCAACCGCAGCCTGCTCCTGGGCCGGCATCACCCCGGCAATCATCACGCCCCCGAGGACAGCCAGCAGACCGGCGATCCCGTGGCGCGGTTTCGGGGCCGTCGCCGCATCTTGGCGGCAGGCGTGGCAGCCCGCTTCGTTCCGGATATCAGGCAACAGTGCCTCCCTGCACCGCACCATGCGGCACAAGCGCTGCCAGTCGGCCTGCGCACCGCGGCATTTGATACCAGAAATCACGTTGTGATGTCCCCCAGGTTGTGGGGGGTCCAGAATCCAGCGAATCTCCTCGCCGTCAACCACTAATGCAAATGGCGGGCGCAGGAGCCTACCCCAGGGCTGCTGGTCCCGGGAGGCTGTCTTGCAAGTGGCTGATTGTGGGTGCCTCCGGACACTGCCGTCCCCTGCCGGCACTGCTTCAGGAAGAAAACAACCGGCTGAAAAAACCGGGCCGCGAACCGGGCCGGAACTTCACCAGCCATTTCGCCGCCGCATCCCGGTTCGCGGTGGCAGGCTGGCCGTTCAGGCAGGAGAACTCCGGCAACCGGCCCTGGGCCACGGCGGCCAGCAGCTTGGAATCATCCGCCTCGTTCTCCGGGCCGAACTCATAGGGGATGTCCGTCACGGCCGGGCTCTCGGAAGCGCGCGCCCGCAGGAGGAAAAAATCCGCCGGCACCGGCTCGCCCACGAGGACATCCAGCCATTTCTCGCCCGCCGGCAGCAGGCCGAAGAAGGGCACGCCCGAATCGAGCTGGGTGGCGAGGAACGAGATCCATGCGTTCAGCGATTCGGCGGGCGCGGCGCCGGGAATCTGCGGCAGCCGCAGCGTGCGGGAGAGCGATTTGTCGCCCTTGCACCATTCCAGCGTGCCCGGCGTGAACGCCGCGAAATTCCGCCGCAGATGATGCAGCACGCGGCGCAAGGCCACGGGCTCCTTCGCGAAATGCGCGGCCCAACCCGTGACCCCGAGGCCCACCGTGGTGGAAGCCCGGTTGCTGTCCGGCAGCTTGGGCTGGAGCGCCTTCTCCACCGCGCCGATGTGGGTTTTCACCACGCTGGCCGCGTTCGTGCCCCGGCACTTCGCCTTCACGTCCTCCAGCGCCGGCAGAAGCTCGCCCGCCAGCCAGCTGAACGACCGCGTCACGCAATGCGCGACGGTGATCATCGGATAAAGCGTCCGGCCCTTGCCGTCCTCCGAGGACCAGATGAGCCCGGTGAGGCTCTCGTTCAACCGCCGCCAGTGGATCACGTGGTCGAAGCCGGGCAGCACCTTGTCGGCGCCGGCCTTGTCCCACGCGGCATGCTCGATCTGGTGGGCGATGCCGCCGTAGAGATAGCCGCGCGCCTCGACCATGGAGGCGGTGACGAGCCCGATGTCGTCCATGTGGTCGTTCCAACCCGGATGCTTGCCGAACGCGCCGAGGAACGCGCGCGGGGCGCTGGGCACGCCTTTCCAGTCCTCGTTCAGGAAGAACTTGGCGAAGTTGTTCATGGCGGGCGCGGATGACGCGGCGGATCAGCGCGGGGCCGGCCACTGCTCCAGCGGCGGGAGCGGTTGCTCGAAGCCGAGCGTCACCGCCAGCACCAGCTCCGTGCCGCCCTGGTTCAGGCGGACGAGCGCGTCCCATTCCCTGCCGTCGGCGCGCCGGGCCGCGCCCTGCTGGAGCAGGCGGAGCGCGCCCCACCCCGCCGGCAGCTCCACCGCGGCGTCGGCCACCGACTTCGGGCCGACGGTCGTGAAGAATTCCAGTTTGGGCAGCGGCTCCGCGGCGCCGAACTTGCCGAGGACCACGCTCTCCGGCAGGCCCTGCAGCGGATAGCTGCGGTCGCCGACGCGCACGGACTTGAGCGAGCGCGTGATCGCCTGCCGGGCGCCGCCCGCGCCCAAGGCCCGCTGGACGATGCCCGTCTGCTCCTGGTCGCTCGGCAGGATGAGGGTCACCGCCACCGGGTCGCCGGCGGTCCCGGCGATCTTGGCGGCGAACGCCGCCATCTGCTCCAGCCGCTTGAAGCGGCTGTCGAGCGCGCGGCGCGCGGAGGCGGGCAGGCCGGCGGCCGAGGCATCGGCCTGCACCTTGGCCAGCAGCGCCAGCCGGTCCTTGAGCTGCGCGGGCGTGAGCGCCGCGCCCGGGCCGAGAGGATAGCCGGGGGTTTCGGGGAAAGTCCGGTCGAGTTCGCGGCGGTAAGACTCCACGGCGGCCTCGACTCCGAGAGGCGCGGCCGCTTCCAGCAGCGTGCGCATCGCCGCGGTGAACTCATGCCGCTTGGCGCCGATGTATTTGGCCGACTCCTCGCGCACGGCGGCCAGCGTCGAGGCCTGCCGGCCGAGTGTTTCGCCGAGCCGGCCCACCAAGGAATCGGCATCCACGGCCGGTGTCAGCATCTGCATGACCTTCCCGTAAGCCGCGCAGCGCGCCGCATAGACGGGAACACCTTCCTCGGACAGCAGCGTGGGCACGTCGAGATCGCTCAACTGCGCCTCTTCCGCCGGGGACATCAACTGCCCGAGCTGCGCGTTGACCTGGGCGTCCAGGCTGGTGAGCCGCCGCTCGAGATCGCGGTAGAGGGTGAAATCGCTGACCGGGTTCGTGGCGGCGAGCGCGGCCTCGGCGGCGGCCTTGTGCCGGGCCACGGCGGCGCGGATCAATTGCGAAGCCGCGCCGGACTCGCTCTTCATGCGCGCGACAGTGGCGCGATAGGCCGCGTCCATCGTCACGTCCTTGTCGAGGCCGGTCTTCTCCTTCAGGTCGGTGACCAGCTTGTCGAGGAGGCTGCGGCGGGTGGCGAGATCGCTCCAGGCCGAGATGAGGTTCTGGTTCCAGGCCGGGCTGTTTCGCGGCTGGGCCAGCGCCTGCTGGAAGGCCTCTTCCGCGGCGATGAAACGGGCGGCGGTCAGCCGGCCGGCCTGGATGGCCTGGATGGTGTCGCGCTGGGTTTCCTGCGCGGTCTGCATCGCGCGGTCGAGCGCGTCCCAGCCGCGGACGATGGGCTGGTTGTCGCGCAGGCTCGCGCCGCGCGAGAGCCACGCGGCGGGCCACAGGCCGCGCCCCGCGCCGCCGCGGAAATACGTCCAGTCGTAGATCTGCATGAGCTTGGCCAGCGTGTCCTGGCCGTCGGCCGTGCCTTGGAGCGTGGTCCCGAGGAGCGGCTGGAAGAAGTCCTCCGCGGGATAGTCCCCGTCGTAGCCCTGCTGGCCCTTGAGGTGGATGTAGCCCTCGAGCCGGATGAGCGCGGCGAGGCGCTCGGAGTCCGCGGCGGTCCAGGCGTCGGCGTTGATGAGGCGGTCGCGGTTGGCGTCGAGCACCGGGGCGATGACGCTGGCCTCGAAGAGCACGCGCTGGGCCTGGCGCCGGTTGGGGTTGGCCTGCATGGCGAGCGACTCGACGGGCTTGTAGATGGCCGGGATGCGGAGGTCGGCGCCGGCGAGCTGATAGAGCCGCTCGTGGAACTGCATGATGGGCAGCTCGGTGTTGCCGTCGAGCTGCACGATGTCGTTGCCGGTGTATTCGAGCCGGTTGTTGACGAGCGGCCGCCAGCGGGCGCCCGACCAGTTGTCGGGGTTGGCGCCGGCGCGCCAGTAGGCCAGCTCGCTGCCCACGCTGGTCTTGAGCGCCTTGTAGCCGGCATAGCTGATGCCCAGCACCGCGAGGGCGCCGACGGCGGCGATGCCGCCGACGATGCGCTGGCGGTTCTTGATGAGCCTGGTGGTGTTGGTCGCGCGCGTGACGAGGCCCTTTTCCTTGAAGACTTTCTGGAGGAAGAGGTCCTTGAGGAAGAAGGAGCGCTCGCGCTCCCACGCCTTGCTCGCGGGGAGCTGCTCCTCGCTGAGGCCGAGGGCGGCGGCGAGCTCGGTGTCGAGCTCCTTGCCCTCGGTGAGGGCGGAGGTGAAGTAGATGCCGCGCAGGAAGAGCGGCCGGGCCGCGAGCGCGCCGGAGCCGAAGATGGTCTCGAGGTATTTCCGCAGCCGCGGGGCGAGCGCGCCGATGCTGCCGGCGAGAGCGAAGAGCGAGTCCACCTCGTCCGCGCGGCGCTTGCCGTGGTCGGTGGGCGTGGGATCCTTGAGCATGCCGAGGCGGCGGCGGCCGATGCGCTGCACGACCTCGGCGAGGTGGCGGTTGACCGCCTCCATCTGGAACGGCGTGTCGAGCGGCGCGGGGTTGGACCAGCCGGTCATCTGGTCCTGCAACTGCGGATCCTTCACGCCGCTGAAGAATTCGCGGAAGCCGACGATCTTGTCGCACTTGGTGATGAGCACGAAGACCGGGAAGCGCACGTCGAGCGTGCGCTGGATGACCTCGAGCTGGCGGGCGATCTTGCCGGCCTTGTCGGCGATGTCGTCCATCGAGTCCTTGATCAGGCTCTCGGAGGGGATGACGAGCAGCAGGCCGTTGACCGGGCAGTTGGGGCGGGAGCGGCGCAGGAGGTTGAGGAATTCGGTCCACTCCGTGGTGGTGCCGGGCGGCGCCTCCTGGAAGAGGAGCTTGCCGGCGGTGTCGATGAGCACGGCGTAGTTGGTGAACCACCAGTGCATGTTGATGGTGCCGCCGGCGCCCTGCATCTCGTCCTGCAGGCCGGGCGGGAAGCCGACCTTGCAGCGGCGGACGGCCTCGGTCTTGCCCGAGCCCGGCTCGCCGCAGACGACATACCACGGCAGCGAGTAGAGGTCCTTGCCGACGGCCTCGAATTTCTCGATGCCGCGCGCGAAGTTCTCGCGCAGGCGGTCGAGGGTGGCGAGCAGCGCGGGATCGCGGATGGTCGAGGGCGCGCCGGAGGAATGGGCGGCGATCTGGCTGCTCAGCGCCTTGCTGCGCTGGTGGCCGCTCCATTTCTGATACACCGACCACAGGAACATCGCGCCGGCGATGACGACGAGGCCGCCGGCGGTGATGAAGAGGGCCTGCCGGCCGATGACGGCGGCGACGGCGAGGATGGCGATGCCCGCGAGGGCGGCCACCACCAGCTTCATGTTTCTCGGGATCTGCTGGAATTGGTCGAGCATGGCGGCGGATCAGGGTTGGGCGGCGGGCTTGGCGGGATCGCGCTCGATGATGGCGCCGAGGGACTGGTTCAGCTCGGCGGAGGCGCTGCGGAAGGTGAAGACGTTGACGCCGACGACCACGAGCAGCAGGCCGGCGAGCACGATGAGCAGCGGCACGAGGCTGGCGGCCATCGGCATCGGCAGGTTGGCCAGGTTGTTGTGCTGGTAGGAGGCGGGGGTGATGAAGGCCGACTCGTCGGCATCGACATGGGCCTGCACGCGCGGGGCGATCTCCTGCATCTTTTTCTTCAGGAAATCGGGCTGGTTGCCGCCGGTGAAGCCGAGGCCGAGGCAGATGTAGAAGACGGCGAGGCGCTCGTCGGCAGCCGGGCCCGTCGCCTGGAGCGTCTCGTCGAGCAGCTCGAAGAATTTCTCGTCGCCGGAGCGCTGGTTGCGGTCGAAGGCGAGGCGGTTGTTGCTCCACTTCTGCGCGAAGGGCAGCGCGCTCTCCGCGATCATCGAGTCCGCGAAGAAGACGAGCGGCAGCTCGACTTTGCGGTATTGCTCGTTGAGCGAGAGGTCGCCGCGGGCGATGCGGGCGAGCACCTCGAACTGCTCGGCCAGCTCGGTGCGGACCTGGTTGTAGTCGAGGGCGGCGCCCTGGTGGAGGCGCCCGATGCGGTTCAGGCGGCAGACCGCCTGGAACAGCGGTTCACAATGGGCGATGAGGCTGGCGGACATGGCGGAGGGACTGCGATGGGGGTTGCTGGTTTGAAATCGGGCCGGCGGACGGACAGGCGGCGCGGCGCGCCCGGATCACCCGCGCGCGGTGCCGCGCATGAGATCCTCGACGTATTTGACCACGGCGGCCTGGACGTCGTCCTCGATCACGGTCTCGGTGATCTCGGCCGCCAGCTCGGTGTGTTTCTTCCAAAACTGGGCGTCGCCCTTGCCGCCGCCCTCGGCACGCACGACCTCGCGCACGGCGTCGGGCGTGTATCGTTCCTGGTGGCGCCGGGCGAAGTTCTTCCCCGCCGGTCCCAGCCCCGCCATGAGCGCGGCGGTCAACTGGCGGGAGGCGTCAACCTGCTTCTGCACCTGGACCTGGGCGTTGGCCGCCTCGGCTCCGCCGGCCAGCGACAGCCGCGTCACGGTGCGCAGATCGCCCTGCGCGGTGTCGCGCCGGACGGGCGACTTGGGGGCGGCGTTGCGCCAGACGTTCCACGCGAGCTGGTCGAGCGTCAGCATGGCCTCGGCAAAGACGGCGAAGAGCCGCGCCATCTGCTGGGTGTCGATCGGGTCCTCGGGATCGAGCTTGAGCTTGGTGCGGATGGCGGTGAGCGACTCGCCCTCGATGGCGTGCGTGGCGGGCTGGATCATGCCCGCCTCGGCGAGCTGCTGCTTGACCTTCTCGCGCTGCCCGCCGGAAAGCTGCGGCACGAGCTGCAGGAAGGACCGGACAATCTCCTCCGGCATCTGCCGGGCGACAGCAGCGGGGGCGGTCGCCGTGGCGGCGGCCAGATCCCACTCGGGGAAAGCCTGGGCGAGCTGGTAGAGATGGCTGCCGCGCTTGCCCAACGGCACCGCCTCGAGCGCGCGACGCAACTCCTCCTCCAGATGCACCTGCCGGTCCTCGGGCTTCTCCCCCGCCAGCGTGGTCTGCAGATATTTCAACCGCTTGACCAGCGCCTCGACCCATGACGCGCATTCAGCATTAGCCACTTCGGTTGGAGAGGCGGGCGGCATCGGAGTCACCATGTCAGATATTTCTGCTCACGCACAAGCACTAAGAGCTTGTAGCGCTCGCGGAAGCCGGGCGGCGCGGTGAACGCCGGCCGGACGCCCACGTCGCTGAAACCCTCCGTCACGCGCTTGGCGCCGATGAGGCCGCGCGGCTCGACCTTCTGCGGGCGCGTGAGGTCGATGCCGGGCGGGGAGAACGCGGAACCGCTGGCCACGTAAAACTCCTCGCCGCCCCCGCCCTGCAGATAGAACCAGACGTTGCCGGTGAGGTTCACGAAGCCGCCAGCGGCGGTCGCGGGGCCTTCGTCCACCGGAGCCAGCCACAACCGGTTCCCCGCCGCGTTGGCGGAGGGCCGTCCGTCGTCCGGCGCCGCGACGGGCCGGCCCCCGCCGGGCGGCGCGGTGAGGATCTGGAATGCCCCGGTGTTCGGCCGCCAGGTCAACGTCTGCCCCGCCACGTTGTAGTCGCGGAGATAGTTGAAGAGGTTCTGGAAGCTCTGCCCGCGGAAGGTGCCGCTGGCCGGCAGCTCGATTGTCTTCACGACCGCCTCCCACTCGCTCACGGTCGGCAGCCGCGCGCCCAGCATTTTTTCCACGAACAGCTTGGCCGCGCCCGGCGGGATCTGCTGCAGCGGGCTGCGCAGGGTGGGCTTCTCGGCGTTCGCCTGCCCGAGCGGACGCGACGCCGCGGTCAATTCGGGATCGTCGAAGAGGCCTTTCACCTGCGCGGTCGTGAAGTGGAACCACGTCGGGTTCAGCTCGAGCCCGCGGTAGCTTTCCTGGGGGCGCCAGCTCATCGGCTGGTCGAACGGCCGGCTGAGCGACTGGCCCTTCGCCCACGTCGGCAGCGCCTCCATCACCTCGGCCGCCACCTCGGGCCGCGCGGCCATGAGGTCGAGGAACTCGCCCACGGCGATCTCCCGCCGCGCGAGGTAGAACGGCGCCGGCCCGTCCGGCGGCTGCACGACATAGTAATCGATTTTCAGGCTCTTGCCGTTGCCCTGCCACGTCGCGGACAACCCCAGGCCGTCGTCCGTCAGCTCCTCCTTCCAACCAGCGAGCCGGGGCGACTCCGTCGGCGCGCGGTTGGGATCGACGATCAGCTCGATGCCGTCGAGTTCGCGCACGAAGTCCGACACCGCGGATTGCGTCGTCACCCCGCCGATGGCGCGCACGGCCGAGACGAAGTCGTCGCGCCGGGTCCGCAGCGGGCCGAGGTCCACCTCGCTCCAGTCGGAGCGCTTCAACTGCCAGAGCTCGAGATTATACAGCGCGGGCGGCTCCAGGTCGGCCTCGCCGATGCCGTAGCGGGCCATGCGCTCGAACACCGCCGAAAGCTGCGCCTCGTTCGCGGCCGAGTTGCGCGCCGCCCGGTTCCAACGCACGCGCGTCTCGCGGGTCAATTCCTCCTGCAAGGCGCCGCGGCGCGCCTCGTCGCGCCCGGCGCTCGCGATGGTCTCGCGCAACGCCGCGACCACCGCCCCGTCCACGTCGAGATCGTCCGCGCCCGCCGGCCAGCCCGCCAGCCCGCCGAGCCGGCGCCACGCCGTGAGCTTGCGCGAAAGCCCGCCGCTCTGCGCGGCGGCGACGAGGTCGGCCCGGTCGTTGCTGCCCGACAACTGCCCGAGCAGCCGCGCTTCGGCCGTCCACTCCGCCGCGCGGCCCGCCAACGCATCGAGCCCGGCATGGCGCGCCAGCCGGTTCATGACCTCGCTCACGCCCTCGTCCCAGCTGAAGCCGCCCTCGAGGAGCGAGCGCAGCCGGTCGAGGTCCGTGCCGAAGACCGGCAGCGCGGCCAGCCATTGCCGGTGCGCCTCGATCGGTTCGCGCACGGTGACGCTCGCGGCGGCCCACGCCTCCGCCGGCAGGGCGTTCTGCCACGCGGCGGCGGCGGCCGCGGCGGTGGCCGCCTGCTCGCGCCGCGACGACTCCAACCCCCGCAACGCCTCGGCCGTCTCGGGCGTCGCGGCGGCGAGGTCGGGAACCGCCAGCGCGCCCAAACCCTCGGGGCCTTCGAGACCGTCGATCCATTCGCGCAGCGCGCGCTCCTGCCGCCGCAATTCGCGGAAACGCGGCCGGTTCGCGGCGCCGTCCAGCGACGCGGGCGTCACGCCGGCCAGTGCAACCTGCTGCCAGGCCGCCCAGCGCCGGCGGGTCTCGTTGAACCCGCCGTAGGCCTGGGCGACCTTGGCCAGCCAGGTCTCGGGCTTGAGCAGCGTGAGCGTGTATTCGACCCGTTGCTCGAGCAGGCGCAGCGCGTCGGAGAGCTTCGTCGTCTCCTCGCTGATGGCCGGCAGGTCGATGCGCACGATCTCACGATTGCGCAACGCCTGCAGTTCCGTCCGCCGTTGCGCGAACTCGGTGTTGAACTCCGCGGTGTTCAACGTCGCCAGCCCGCCCGGCTCCGGCACGGGCGCGTCGGCCTCCAGGTCCGCCGCGGTCTGCGGCAGCCGGGCGACGCTGGCATCCAGCCCGGGCGTCTGCCGGGGGTCGTCACCCGCGGGCACCTTGGAAAACAAGACCAGTTGCTCCTCCCAGCGCGCGAAGTCGGCCACGGTCACCTCGGCCGTCTCGGTCTGGAGCACGGATTCCTTGAGGAAACGTTCGCGCACGACCTGCGGGTCGAGGAAGAGCTGCCGGTAGCGCCGCATCTCCGCGATCGGCCCGGCGAGCGTGTCGGCGAAGTCGCCGAGCGAGGAATGGTCCGTAAGCCGCGCGCGGATCAAGGCGGGCATGGCCATCTGCACGCGGTCGGTCGAGGCCGCCATGTCGGCGGCGAGCCGCGACATCTCGCCCCAGCGGCTGGCGAGCAGCAGCGTGCCCCGCTCGTCGAGCGAGATGTCGTTGAAGAGCCGGAGCAGGCGCACGATGTCGAGCCGGTAGCCCGGGGTGCCGGGGGCCTGCGGCAGCTTGGGGCCGAGCACCCCGGCGGCGCGCGAGAAACCGCGCTCCTCCAGGATCTGCTGCAGCTCTCGCAACTGATCCCATTGCGGCCAGCTGACCAGCGCGGTCTGGAGGCGCACGAGCTGCGCGCCCGCGTCCCTCACCCGCTGGTCCACGCTGGGCGTCAGGAGTTCGTCCAACACGGCCTTCGGCGGACTGTTGGCCAGCAGGCCCAGGCGTTTTTCGCCGGCGGCGGCGGGCACCAGTGTTTCGGGCCGGAGATCGTTGGCGGTGTCGAGGAATTCGCGGATGCGGTCGCGCAGGGGCGGGTTGCCCTCCCACAGGGCCTCGACGCGGAGCAGGCGCCGGCCGTTGCTCTGCAGATCCACGAGCCAGGTGTCCCACGCCACGCAGATGTCGGCCCACTGGCGCGGAACCTCGGTGATCTGCGCGCGGGGATTGCCGACCTTGTTGGCCAGATCCTTGATCCGGTCCGGCATGTAGATCGGGTCGCCGAACCGCGCGAAGGCCACGACGCCGCCGCCCATGAGGAACAGCACGCCCGACCCGACGAGGAGGGCGTTGCGGACGGGCCGCGCGTCCTTGGGGATGGCCTTGAGGCGCTTGCGCGCCTCCGCGATGGTGAGCTCTCCGCTGGCCGGCTTGGGATCGAGCAGGTAGTTGACGCAGGCCAGCCAGGCCTTGCCGGGGCGGCCGAGCGCCTTCCACTCGGGCGCGTCCTCGATCGGCCACGCAGCGACTTCGCGGCGGCGCACGATCTGCCCGAGGATGGCGCCGACGGAGGTCAGATCGTTCCGGCGCGCGGTCTCGGATTTCACGCCCAGCAGGAACCATGGGTCGGACAGCACGGCCCGCCGGTTCTGCAGCGGGCCGGCGCCGGTGATGAAGATGTTCGCGGGTTTCAGCTTCCGGTGCGAGCCGCCGGTCTGCAGGCCCCATTGCTCGAGCGCGTCGAACAGCATCTCCGCCACGGCGCGCAACAAATCGCCCTTGGCCGCCAGCGTGGCGATGAGCGGCTCCAGCGAGAGTTCCTGCCACGGCATGACCATGAAGGCGCCCTCGGGGCAGCGGCCGAAAGCCACGACCTCGAGGACCGCGCCGTCCTTCTTCGCGCCCTTCTGCTGACGCTCGGCGGCCAGCAGGAAGCCCTCGATGGCGTAGACCCGGGCGACGCTGCTGGAAACCGGTGGATGGAAAATCTTCAGCGCGAAACGCCCGGGTCCGCCGTCCGGCGCCGTTGCCTCATAGACACTGGTGAACGGCCCCAAGGCGTGGGCGCGTGTCTGTTTGTAGCCGCCGTAGTCGGACATGTTCGTTCGGATGGGAGGCGGACGGACTCAGCCCGCCGCTTGCGCCCCCTTTGGTCCGACGGCCTCGCCAAGTCCTCCGGCGGCAAAGCCGGAAACCGATGGAGTGCAGTTGCGTGCGGACTGGTTCATGTCGCTGCGGAATCCGGTGATGAAACCAGAACGACCGGCAGCAGAACCGCTTTTACACCCGCAGGCAAGCGCGGGGTGCTCCGCCCGCCTAGGGGAACGACCCGGGGCATCCTCCCCGCTTATTGGTCAGGCAATGCGGCGCCGGCGCCACGCCGCGAGCCCGAGCGCCGCCGCGCCGAGCAGCGCCGCATAGGTCGAAGGCTCGGGGATGGCGGTGACAGACAGGGTCACGTTGTCGAAGCCAAAGAAATCCGCGCCGGAGGTCGCATTGGTCTGCGCCCACTGGATGGCCACAAAATCGGAGCTTCCACTTCCACCGGTAGTGAAGGTGGCGGACTGGGTGATGCCCGCCGTGCCGCTGGCAAAGCTCGTGTTGTTGACCACCGGCCCGCCGCTTGCCGTCCCGCTCCCGCCGAGCGGGGTGAACGTGGAGCCGTTCCAAGTGCCGATCGAGAAAGAGTAATTGGCGTTGCCCGTTCCGGGACCCGAGACATAGCCCATCTCAAAAGTGAGGGTGTAGGTCGAATTGGCCGCCAGTTGGGAGTCGGTGATGAACTGGACGGAGTAAGCGTCGAACCCACCGTTGCCAGAGGCGAAATTGATCACCACGCCGTCGGTCGCCGAGTCCCAGACATCGACACCGGTGCCGGTCAGCTGTGTCCAGCCCAAGTGCGGGAGAGACATGCGCGTTCCGTCTCCGATCTCAAAGGTGCTGGCGGTGCTGGAGCCGTTGAGCAGGTTGCTGCCGTTGCCGAGGAAAGTCTGCGCGCTGGCGACGGCAGCGGACCCAGCAAGAGCGAGGGCAAACGCGGCGGGAAAAAGGCGTGGGTTCATGCGGCAAAGGATCGGGCGCTGATATCGTGAAGCGCCTTCACCATTCCAAGCATACCCGAAACGCCCCGCGAAATGCCATGACCCGAACGGGTCAGGCCCCCGCCGCAGCCCTCACCCGCGCAGGTATTTCGCCGTCGCCTCGGTGCGCGACGAGACATGCAGCTTCTCGTAGATTTTCCGCAGGTGGTTCTTCACCGTCTCCAGGCTGATCCCGAGCCGCTCCGCGATCTCCTTGTAGCGCGCTCCCTGCGCCAGCAGTTCCAGCACCTCGGCCTCGCGCGGCGTCAGCTCCGCGAGCGCGCCGGGCGCGGGCGGGGTCGAGCCGCCGGTGAAATGCCGCACGACCTTGCGCGCGATGGCGCGCGACATCGGCGAGCCGCCGGCGGCCGCCTCGGCCACCGCCTCGATGAGCGACGGGCTGGGATCGCTCTTCACCACGTAGCCCACCGCGCCCGCCTGCAGCGAGGCGAAGAGCTTCTCGCTGTCGTCGAACACCGTGAGCATCACGCAAGCCAGCTCAGGGCGCAGCGCCCGGAGCTTCCGCACCGCGGCGATGCCTGAATCGCCCGGCAGCATGATGTCGCACAGCAGCACCTGCGGCCACGCCTTCGGCAGGCCGGCCAGCGCCGTCTCCGCGCTGCCAAACTCTCCGACCACCGCGCAGCGGCCCGAGGCGCGCAGCAGGTCCGTCGCGATGCGACGGTAGTTCCTGTCATCCTCCATGATGGCGACGGAAATCACCCGCCTATCCCTGTCCGAAGCGGAACGTCCTGCCAAGTGAATCCCGTGTCACGCCCCCGGCGGCCGCCCCCCGCGCGGCAGCCGGAGCGTCACCATCGTGCCCCCGCCCTTCTGGCTCGTGATTTCCGCGCGTCCGCCGAGCGCGCCCAGCCGGTCGCGCAGGTTGGCCAGCCCGTGCCCAGTGCCCCTCACCTCGCCCTCCGCGAAGCCCGCTCCATCGTCCGTAAGCGTCACGACCAGCGCGCCGGGCGGGAGCTCGACCCGCACGGTCGCCACGCGGGCCAGCGAGTATTTGGCGGCGTTGTTCACCGCCTCCTTGAAAGCGAGGAACAGGTCATGCCGCGCCGCCGCGCTGATTCCCTCGTCCGGCACCAGCGCCGGGAGTTGCAGGTCCACCTTGATGCCGCGCTCGCCGAGCGTCCGCTCCGCGTGCCGCGCCATCTGCTCAACGAGGCTTTCCAGCGAATCGTGCTCCGGGGTTGCCGCCCACACGATGTCGCCGGTGCGTTGCGCCAGCTCGCGCGCCGCCTCGTGGATGCGGGCCAGCCGGGCGTCGGGCGCGCTGTCGTCCGCCGCCGTCCCGTCGCTCAGTTGCACGATGCCGGCCAGCGTGGAGCCGAGGTCGTCATGCATGTCGCGCGCGATGCGCAGGCGCTCGTTCTGCACCGCCGCCTGCGCCACGAGCAACGCGATGCGCCGCCGGAATTGCCGCCGCACGATTGCGCGCACCGCCAGCGCCACCAGGCCCGCCCCCGCCAGCACCGCCAGCGTCCGCGCCCACCAGGTCTCCCACCAGAACGGCGGCACCTCCAGCGCCAGCGCCGCCACCGGACCCTCGACACCGAGATGGTTCCGCGCCTGCACCTCCATCCGCACCGTGCCGGGATGCAGGTTGGTCAGTCCGCGCGCCGCGGCCGCCGACCATGCGGTCCAGCCGTCGTCCACGCCGCTGATGCGGGAACGATACTCGATGCCCGTCCGGCCGCCGAGATGGACGCGCAGCGCCGGCGCCGCGAACTCCAACGCCAGCGCACGCGTCGCTTGCGGCAGCCGGACGGTTCTTCCTTCTCCGGCTCCGCCGAAAAAAATCTCCCCGGTCCCTGGTGAACGCACCCCCCGCCAGCGCGCCATCGGCGCCCGGAACTCCGGCGCCGCCGCGGCCAGGTCGAGCGCAAAGACCGCCTCGCCGCCGCCGAGCCACACGGTGCGCCCGTCCGGCGACTCGTGCAACTCCTCGAAGCGGAGATGGCCCCTGCCCTCGGGCAGCGGAAGCTCCGTGAACTGCCACGGCCCATTCTCACCGCCCCGCACGCCGCGCCAGATCCGGCCCTGCAGCTCCTGCGCCCCGGCCACGTAGATCGCACCCTCGCGCCCTTCCGCGAGGCTCAGCACCGGAGTCGCGGCCCCGCGCGGGAGCCCGGCGAACCGCACGTCGGGCGCCAGCGGGCCGCCCGGCCGCTCCTCCCGCCACAAGCCCTGCAGGCCGTGGACCACCACCCCGCCGCCGACCGCGGCCACTTTCCACGGCGCCGCCGGCGCGCCCTCGTTCCCATCGAGACGTTCCACCGTCCCCCGGGTCCAGTCGCCGCCGGGAGCCGCGGCCCGCCACACACCGGCCTGAAAACCCGAAGCCAGCCAGAGCGAGCCGGCGGCGTCGCAGGCCGCGTGGTAAAGTCCGGCCGCCAAGCCATCGAGCACCGCCTCCTTCTCCCACCCTGCCGCGGTGCGGCGAAACACCTGCACTCCGTTCATGCCGCCGATCAGCACGCGGGCCGGATCGCGCGGATCGGAGGCCAGCGAGAGCCCGCTCTCCGGCGCGCCCGGCGTCCGCACCACCGCCCCATCGCGCCATTCGGCGAAACGCTGGCCGGCCGCCATCAGCCACCCGCCCGCCGGGCTGCGCAACAGCGCGTGCCCGTCCGCCGGGCTGCCCTCGGCCTGCGCAAACCTCCCCGTCGCCGCATCCCGCACGAACAACCCTTGTGCCGAGGCCACGAGCATCTGCTCGCCGTCGAACGCCATCCGGCGGGCGCCGCCGCGCAAACCCTGCGCCGGGCCGTGCCGCGTCACCGCTGGGTCGATCTGCGCGCGCCGGACGCCCGAGGCGTTGGCCATCCAGAAACCCCCGTCCCGGTCGAGGAAGGTCCGCGGCGTCACGCCGAAGTTCACTCCCGCCGGCTCGGCGACGACGCCCAGCACCCGCCCAGCCGCATCGGCAAAGACCAGGGTTCGCGAACGGGTGTTGAAGATCCGGCCGCCGTCCGGCAGCCGGCAGGCGCGCGAGGCGCTGTCCCGCCCGGCCAGGCGCGCGGCGAGTTCGGTGCCCAGCGGCCGCCAACCGCCATCGCGCAGCTCCAGCACGCCGCCCGTGTGCTCGGCTTGCAGCGTCCCGTCCGCCGCGCGCACGATCCCGTGGATCCAGGTCCCGGCGGGCAGCGCCGGCACCGGCGCGGGCTCGAGCACCTTGTCGCGGCCGCGCAGCAGGCTGTTTCCGCTGTGCTGGAACCACACCCATCCGTCCACCGTCCCGATGATGGCGGGGTTGCCCGTCTGCGGAATCGCGGCCAGCGCGAGGCTCCGCCGGTCGATCCGGATGACGCCCTCCGTGGTCACGCCCCACATGAACCCGCCCTGCATCTTCAACTGCCAAACGACGCCCAGCGCCGGCCGGTCCGCCGGCAGCCGCGAACGGAGGGACAACGGCCGCCAACGACCACGCTCGTCGGGCGAGTAGATCCATACCTCGTTGTCGCCGGCCGCCCACAAGCGATCCGCCTCGTCCAGCTCCAGCCCGCGCGCCACGCCGACCCCTTCCGGGGTTCCCGCCGGCAGGGGCAGCAGGCGCCAGCGCGCGCCGTCGTATTCGAGCACACCCGCCTCGTTGCCCGCGTAGATCAGGCCCGTGGACGGACTTTGGATAACCGAGAAGCTCTGCAGCCGTCCGCCGGTCTCTTCCAGCGTCCACTCACGGATCGCCAGCGTCCCCGTGTAGCGCGGATCGGGCGCGCTCGCGGCGGCAGCCACTGCCGACCCCAGCACGCCCGCCAGGCATGACCAGCACCGGTATCCGGGCGCAACCGCCATGCGACTCTACAATTCCAGACCGCCCCGCGTGTCCACCACTATATATATGAAGCAACAGGCTCCGTGGCGGCGGAGCACCCCGCGCTCAACGCGGCGGCGGATCATCCGGCACCCGCGTCGCCTCCACATCGATGATTTCACCGCGCGGCGCGCCCGGCGACGGATGCACCGGGCTGCCCCGCGGTCGCGTCGGCTGGCGGCGTCGCGCCCCGCCGGTCACGGCCGCGATGAGGCCGGTGACGAGCAGAAGCAGGCCCGCAAACAGCGCCGCCACCAGCGCCCCGAGGGCAACGACGGCGGTCAGGATGAAACGGAGCAATGGCATGAACGAAGAACCCGCCAGGCGGGCGAATGTTACAATCTCGCCATCACCCGCCGCTGCAAGTCCCGTCTCCGGTCCATCCTCGACTCGACGCCCCGCCTGCGCCAACACTCCCCCCGCACATCACACCCTCCGCCATGAAGAAATACCTCGTCGAGTTCATCGGCACGTTCTTCCTCGTCTTCACCATCGGCATGACGGTCCTCGCGCCCGGCGCGGACAACCTCGCGCCCTTTGCCATCGCCGCCGCGCTGATGGTCATGATCTACGCCGGCGGCCACGTCTCCGGCGCGCATTACAACCCCGCCGTCACCGTCGCCGTCTTCCTGCGCGGCAAGTGTCCGGCGGCCGACGTTGGCCCCTACATCGGCGCGCAGCTCGCCGGCGCCATCGTGGCGTCGGCCTGCGCCAAGGCGCTCAAGACCGGCCTCGTGACCAAGGCCGCGGCCATGACCGGCGCGATGACGCCGGAGATCCTGCCCGCGCTGCTCGCGGAATTCCTGTTCACCTTCGCGCTCGTGTGGGTGATCCTCAACGTCGCCACCGCCAAGGGCACCAGCGGCAACTCGTATTACGGCGCGGCCATCGCCTTCACCGTGCTGGCCGGCGCGATCGCCGTCGGCGACATCTCCGGCGGCGTGTTCAACCCCGCCGTGGCCGTCGGCGCCTGCACCATGGGCCTCATCGCCTGGAGCAGCATCTGGATCTACCTCGTCGCCAACCTCGCCGGCGCCTTCGTGGCCGTGACGGCCTTCAAGGCGGTCAACGGGAGCGAGTGAGCGGTCATCTGGGCGAACATGCATCCCGTCCCAAGACAGGTATGGTCGCCGGCAATGAAAGTCTTCTGGCTATTACTTGCGGGAGCATTCGCTGCGGGTGGTGCCTGTTTGATTGTGTCGTTGATCGCCTCGCTGATCAGAGAGAGAGGCTTTGACGGCATTCGGGCTGTGGTTGCTGGGTTTTTCTTCACGCTCGCTGCCGCCTTGCTGAAGATTCGCCGGAAACCAGAACAGTATCTGACACCGGAAGGCCGCGTCCGCTTTCGAACATTCTGATACCAATCGCCCGTAGCTTTTTGACTTTTGTCATCGCGAGGCCCGCATGGCGGGCCGTGGCGATCCAGATGGATTGCTTCGTCGCCAGGCTCCTCGCAATGACAGTCCAAAAACAAAGGGACGTCGGTATGAGTTGTAGCCGGGGTCGGTGACCCCGGAGGGATTGATGGATGCCGGCTCGACAGCGGCCGGGGTCACCGACCCCGGCTACAGCAGACCCTTCACCGCAGCTCCAGCGTGACGCGCGGGCTTGCGCTTTCGGGCGGCGGCGTGCTCTCCATTTTCGGCGGCTCGACGAAGCGCTCGTGGCCGAAGCCGCCGGATTTCATCAGATGATCGCGCACGGCGATCCGCCGTGCTGCGGCCAGCGCCTGTAGCTCGGACTCGTCCATCTCGACGGCCGCCATCAGCCGCTCCGTCATCACCTCCAGCGGCAGGCCGGCCTCGACGATCTTCTGCGCCTCGACGAGATACTCGCGCTGGATCCGCTCCTGCCCGAGACGGAAGTTCGTCCGCTCGCGCGGGCCGTGCAGCGTGAGCCAGTGGTAGATCCGCTTGAGCAGGCCCGCGTCCGGGTCGGGCGGCGGCGGGGCCTTGATCGGCGGCGCCTCGGGCAGCGGCGTGCCCAGCTCCGTGCCCGGCGGGAAGCGGCGGTCGAACAGCGTCTTCACGGTAGCGCGCAACTCTTCGGACGGGATTTCGTCAGCTTCGCCTGCGGCCGCTGCCTTCTCCGGCACCCCGGCTTCCGTCTCTGCCGCGGGTTTCGTCTCCGTCGCGGGTTTCCTCGTCAGCCATGCCGTGCGGATCATCTGGTCGAACTTCCGTTGCTTGAGGACCGCAATGTCGTCCCCGGTCGCGTGGCCGCCGGCGATGGCGATCTGCAAACCCGGCCGCTGGGCCAGCGCCTTCGCCACAATATCGAGCTTCTTCCGGGCCGGCTCCGTCAGCCCGGGTTCCCCCGCGGAAAATTCCTGCCAGCCCAGCTCGTCGCCTGCGCCGTCCAACCACGAGCCGAGCAGCGCGAACGGCGAGGCCGCCGCCTTCGCCAGCAGGTTGGCGATCACCTTCCCGGCGGCGCGCGCGATCCCGAACTCCGGATCCTCGAAGCTCCCGCGCACCGGCACGTCGAGCGCGATCCGGCCCTGCCGGTCCTTGAGCAGCGCGACCCCCAGCCGCACCGGCAGGCCGGTCGCGTCGGGGCTGTTCGTCGCCGCGCCGAACTCCAGACCATCGAGCGTCACGCGATTTCCCATCTCCAGCCGGCGATCCGCCAGTCTGGCGGTCGCGTCCAAGGCAAGGCGCCCTTGCGCCAGCTCGAACCCGGCGTATCTGCCGCTGTAGGAAGACAACGCCCGCAGATCCAGGCCCCTGTAATCCACCTTCAGGTCGAACGACGATTTCAGCGCGAGCGGTTCGATGCTCCCGGCGATTGAAAGTGGCGCCCCGTTCGCCCGCGCCTGCAATTCCATGCGGCCTTGGCCCGGTTCCCGTGACGACAGCTTGGTCAACGTGCCGCCGAATTGCGTCAGCCCCAGCCGCACCCCGGGCAGGATCGAATCGTCGGTGAAGGACATTTCGCCGCTGTCGATGACCACCCGGCCGATCTCGATGGCGGGGAAGGCTGTCGCTTCCGCCGCGGCGGCCAGCGTCACGGGCCGGACCACCTGTGCTGCCGGCGTGGCATTTTCGCGGAGCAGCCCGGCCAGGTTGAAGGTTCCGTCCGTGGCAATCAGGAGCCTCGCGAACGGCTTGGTGAGATTGATCGAGCCGATGGCGACCTTCATCTCCGGCGCGCTTTCCACCTCGACCCCGGTGAAGATCAAATCCGCGAAGCCCGCCACTTCGGCCCCGCTCCTGCCGTCAGCCACCGAGAATCTCTCCAGCCAGGCCTGCCCGTCGAACGCCGCCGCAATTGTGTCGCCGGACTTTCCGAAGCGAACGGTTCCACCTCCTGAAACCAGCCCCTGCGCCAGCCGTCCGTTGAAACGCGTGGCGAGATACGGATTCAGCGGCGTCACATCCACGGCATCCAGCTCCACCTTCAATTCCGCCGCAGGTCCGGACAGTGAAACTGCTCCGTCCACGCGCATCGCGCCGCGCGGCGTCCAGTCGAAGGCCAGCCGCACCGGCATCCGCGCGCCCTCCGCCAGCGTGAAGTCCTTGAGCGAGAAATCCACGCGCTCCAGCGCCAGTCGCGCCGGCTCGGACGGCACGAGATCCTCGAGCGCCACGCCGAATCCCGCGACCTTCACCTCGCCGACCGTGAAGCTGGACTCGCGTGCCTCCGAGGGCGTCGCAGGAGCCGCGACCATCACCGGAACGAACGCAACCCCGGTCTCCGCCGGCGGACGGAGCAGCGCGAGCAGGTTGACGCTGCCACCCTTCGTCCGCCGCAGCTTCAGGCTGCCCCCTTGCACCTTCACCTCGCGCACATCGGCCGTCAGCGCCGTGCCATCGGCGGTGGCCCCGGCGATGTCCACGGCCGGCAGCTCGACCACCGGCTCGCCGGTGGCGCGTTCGACCAGCCGCACGTCGCGCAGCGTCAGCGAGCCCTCGAGCAGCTTCAGCACGCGGTTCGCCGCATCGAAATTCACCTCGTAGCGGCCCTGCACGGTCAGCCGGCCGTCGGCGACCGCGAGCCCGGTCCGTTCCTCGAAGTAAGGCGCGTATTTCTTCAGGATGAAATCCGTGAGCGTCAGCTCGCCCTTCGAGCGGAACGGCGCGGCCTGGATGCCGCCGCGCCAGCTCAGCCGTTCACCGGATTCCGTCACCGCCTCGAACGTGTAAGGCGCGCTCGCCTCGCTGACCGTCTTGAAGTCGCGCACCAGCAGGCTCACCGGCCCGAGCGTGGTCGCGAACGGCTGCGCCAGCCCCTCATCCCGAAAATCCACCCGCGCAGCATTCAAGACCAGCCGCGCGATGTGCAAGGGTTTGCCTGCCGGGGCAGGTTTGCCCGCCGGGGCGGCCGGTGCTTTCGAGTCCTCTTCCGCAGTGTCAGTGAGAAGATCTGAAAAGTTCAGCGAGCCGTCCTCGGCCGCCACCATGCGCCCGTGCGGCGCATCGAGCTCGACGGCCGCAAAGCTCCACGCGTCGCCCCATAGCGACGACAGCTCGAAATCCACGAAGAGGCGGTCCCAGCCGGCGAAGACGCCCTTCCCGTCCCGCTCGCGCACCTCGAACTTTTCCACCGTCACGGCCAGGGTGAACGGATTGAAGCGCACCTTGCCGATGCTCACCGGGCGATGCAGCCCCGCGGCCAGCCGCATCTCCGCCGGCGACTTCAAGATGATCGGCACGACGAGGAATCCCGCCACCACATAGAGCACCGGCAGCGCGCCGAGCGCGATCAGCAGCGCGTTGCGCCAGGGGTGCTTCTTGGGACGGAGGTAGCCCATGCGCCGCGCAGTGTGGGTTTTTCACCCCGCGTGGCAACCCGCCGCCGTCGAAAAAGCGGTCAAGCCGCGGTTGCCAATCCGCGCTCAATGCCTATTTCCTCAGCCCATGAGCACCGTGGCCGAGATCGAAGCCGCGCTGGCTCGGCCGGCTCAACGCGCGGCTCACCGGCGGATGGCTTTGCCCGCCGGGCCTCGCGACGGTCGTAATCGCCCGCCGACCCCGGTGCCGCCCGCTTGACGGCTCTGCTAAACTGTGGCTGCTTTCCCCCGCCGTGAACCGACTCCACCCGCCGCTCCGTATCGCAACCGCGCTGTTGCTAGCGGTCGTCGTGCTGGGATTGGGGCTGCTCTCCACCAGCCCCGAAGCGCATGCCTGGGCGCATGGAGCGGATTGCGCAACCGCTCCTGATGACCATGGGCACGACGCGGCCGGAGCGCCCGTCGGTGATCCTGCCCACGTCTGCGTCGTCACGCTGTTCGCCCAAGGTGTCGCCGCTCTGCTGACTTTCTTCTTGCTGTTGCTGGCGCGGCCTTCGGCCCGCGGCGCGCGCCTGCGCCCCGCCGGCTGGCTCCCCGTCGGCCGGCCCCGTTACTGGCTCGTGCCGTCGCACGCGCCCCCGTCGGCCTGAGTTGAACCCGTCGTGTTCCGCGCGCCGCGCCGTCCGCGGTGCGCGTTTGTCCCGTCCGCGTCCGGACCGCGTCCTGCCGGCGCGTCCGGCCGCCTTCCGCTCAACTCTGCCTCGCCATGCACTCACTCCGCTTCCCCTCCTTCGCTCTTTTCATCGCGCTCGCGGCCGCCTCCGCCCGCGCCCAGACCGTGCCCGCCGCGCCGTCCGACCCCGAGACGGTGCAGCTCGACCCCGTCACGGTCGACGCCGTGCGCACCTACGTCGGCAAGTCCGCCGCCGGCCTCACCCGGCTCGACGGCTCGCTCAAGGATGTGCCGCTGTCCATCACCACCGTCAACCGCCAGACCTTCGTGGATCAGGCCGCCATCACCCTCGGGGACGCCCTGCGCAACGTCGCCGGCGTCGCCCCGCAGGTTGGCTACGGCGGACTCAACTCCCGCTACAAGATCCGCGGCTTCGTGCCTCCCTCCCAGCTCGTCAACGGCTTTCGCCAAAACCTCTTCGCTACCGGCACCGAGCTGGCCAACATCGAACAGATCGAGGTGCTCAAGGGCCCGGCCTCGGCGCTCTTCGGGCGCTTCGAGCCGGGTGGCGTGGTCAACATCGTCACCAAGCAGCCCACCGCCACCCCGTTTTCACGCGTGAACGCGACTATCGGTTCGCGCGATTTCTATCGCGGGGAGATCGACGTCGGCGGCCCGCTCGGCGGCGACGCCGTGCGCTATCGGCTCAACCTTTCCGCGCAGGACAACGGCTCGTTTCGCGACTTCGTGGATTACCAGTCGATCTTCGTCGCCCCGGTCGTCACGTGGCAGGCCGCGCCAGCCACCAAAGTCACGGCTGAATTGAGCTATCACGGGCACAGCGGCGGTTTCGACCGCGGCTATGGCGGCAACGTCCTCCTCCTCGAACTCCCGCGCGAGCGCAATCTCGGCGAGCCGGGCGACCAGCACGATTACGACGGCGTCACGGCCCGCGCCGAGGTCGAGCACGCGCTCAATTCCGATTGGAAGCTGCGCCTCGGCGCGCTGTTTTCCCGCGCCCAGCTCGACAGCGACTATTTCACCCTGGCGTTCCCGCTCTTCAATGCGACCACCCGCACCTACGGTCGCTCGCCCCAGGCCGGTTTCGATCGGCATCGCGATACCACCGTGCTCGCCGAGCTTTTCGGCACCGCCCGCACCGGCGCTCTCGCCCACACCGTCCTCCTCGGGGCTGAGTCCGGGGACGATTTTTGGAACTATGAGCTCGATGCCGGCCCCGCCTCGCGGCTCAACGTGGACGCGCCCGTTTACGGCGCGCCTCGCACCCCGCTGGTGCCCGCCTACCACGGTTCCTACGCCAACGACAGCGCCGCGCTCTACGCGCAGGATCAGATCGGTCTCGGCTCTCGCTGGAAACTGCTCCTTGGCGGGCGTTACGACCGCGTCAAGAGCCGCTACTTCACCAGCGTCGATCAGGACAACGGCATCACCGCGGCCACCCCGCCGGTCAGCCGCTCGCGCTCGGTCGGAAAATTCAGCCCGCGGGCCGGCCTCACGTTTGCCGCCACCCGGGACCTTTCGCTCTTCGCCAGTTGGGGCCGCTCCTTCCGCACCGAACTCGATGGCTCCCTCGCCGACGGTTCCCTGCCCAAGCCCAGCGAGGGCAAGCAGGCGGAAGCCGGCGCGAAGGCCGAGCTGTTCGGCGGGCGGCTCTTTTCCACGGTCTCCGCCTACCAGCTCATCAAGACCAACGTCCTCGTCGCCAGCAGCACCGTGGCGGGCCGCAACGAGCAGAGCGGCGAAAACGAGGTCAACGGCATCGACTTCGATCTCAGCGCCGTGCCCGCGCGCGGCTGGACCGTGCAAGTCGCCTACGCTTACACGGACGGCGAGGTCACCAAGGACACCAACGTCTCGCGCGTCGGCCGGCGCATCTTCAACACCCCGCGCCACACCGCCACTCTGTGGACCACCCGCGCGTTCTCCGTTGGCCCGCTGGATGGATTCGGCGCCGGAGCCGGCTGCCAATACATCGACCGGCGCGCGAGCAACGCGGCCAACGCCTTTTTTATCCCGGCCTACCGGCTCTACAGCGCCGCGCTCTTCTACCAGCACGGCGCGTGGAGCGCCGCGCTGAACGTGAAAAATCTCGCCGACAAAAAATACTTCGATAGCGGCGGCAGCTTCGCCGTGCTCTATCCGGGCGCGCCCCGCGAGTTTTTCCTGAACGTCGGCTACCGCTTCTAGCCATGACCTCCACGATCGCCCGCCACGAATTCCGCGCTTACCTCCGCGACGGTCGCTTCCGCTGGATGGCCGCGCTCGTCCTCGGCCTGCTCGGGCTCGCCGCGGCGACCGGCTGGGCGCATCGCGCGCAGCTCGTGCGCGAGCGCGGCGCGATCGCCGCCAGCGAGCAGCAGCGCTGGCTCGGCCAGGGCGACAAGTGGGCGCACTCCGCCGCTCACTACGGCTACTATGCGTTCAAGCCCCTCAACCCGCTCGCCAGCCTCGACCAGGGCATCGAGCCTTATGTGGGGGTCGGCGTCTGGCTGGAGGCGCACAACCAGAACGATTTCGTCCACCGCCCGGCGGAGGATGCCACGGCGCTGCAGCGTTTCGGCGAGCTTACGGCCGCGCTCGTGCTGCAACTGCTGCTGCCGCTCTGCCTCGTGCTGCTCGCGTTCGGGGCCTTCACCACCGAGCGCGAGAGTGGCACCCTCCGGCAGTTGCTCGCCTCCGGCGTCCCGCCCGGCGCGCTCGCCCGCGGCAAGGCCCTCGGCACCGTCGCCGCCTTTGGCCTGATCCTCGGGCCCGCCGCCCTGCTCGGCGCGGCGGCGCTGGCATGGTCGGGCACCGGCGCCGCGGGCGAGCCGCTCGCCCGCTTCGCGCTCCTCGCCGCGGTGTATCTGCTCTACCTCGGCGCGTTCCTGGCGCTCACACTGGCCGTCTCCGCGCGCGCGCCTTCGTCGCGCTTCGCGCTCGTGACGCTCCTCGCGTTCTGGGGCGTCAACGGCCTCCTTGCCCCGCGCGCCGCCGCGGAGTTCGCCGCGCGCCTCCACCCCGCCCCGCTCACGCAGGACTTCAAGCAGAAGCTCAAGGCCGAGCTGGGCGATCCGCACGACTACGCCGAGCTGCAAAAAAAGCGGCAGGCGTTGCTCGACCGCTACGGCGTGAAGGAAGAAAAGGATCTGCCCGTCAACTGGGCCGGCCTCTCGCTCCAGATGGGCGAGGAGCGCGCCAACGGGATCTACGACCGCCGCTTCGGGGCGCTCTTCGACACCTACCGCGCGCAGAACCGCGCCGCCACGCTCGCCGGCCTCATCGCGCCGCTCGTCGCGGCGCAGCGCGCCTCGCTCGCCCTGGCCGGGACGGACTTCGAGCATCACCATCATTTCCTCGCCGCCGCCGAGCAGCAGCGCCGGCACATTCAAAGAGTGCTGAACGACGACCTCGCGAAAAAACCCGACATCAATGGCGAGCGCCAGATGTCCGGTCGCGACCTCTACGTGCAGGTCGCCCATTTCCACTATGCCGAGCCCGGCGTCGTCTTTGCCTGGCGGCACGCGTGGCCCGCGCTCGCGTTGCTCGCGGGCTGGTTCGTCTTCTCCGCCAGCTGGGCCGCTCGCGCCACCGCCAAGCTCACCGCCTGAACCCCCTCCTCCGATGAATGCCCGGCTTCCCCGCCTCGAAATCGTCTCGCTCATCCGCGACCGCGCCATCTGGCTGCTGCTCGCCCTGCTCGCGGGCGTCGCCGCCGTCAGCGCGGCCAACGGCGCCCGCTTCGCCGCCGCCCAGCGCGCCCAGCAAGCCGCGGCGCTCGCCGAACAACGCCTCGCCGCCGCCCAGACGCGCGCCCGCGCCGCCGCGCTGGCCGCGCAGCCCGATCCCAAACTCATGTGGTGGGACAACCCCGCCCACACCGCCGGCTTCGCCTACTACAAGATGGTGAACTACGCGGTGAAGCCCTTCCCGCCCGCCGCCGCGCTGGCCGTCGGGCAGGCCGACCTCCTGCCGCACACGTTCAAAGTCAACATCGAGCTGCGCGACAGCTTCCTCAATACCTACGACTACGAGAACCCCCATCGCCTCCTCGCCGGCCGGCTTGACTTTGCGTTCGTCGCCATCGCGCTGCTGCCGCTCTTCATCCTCGCCCTCTCTTTCAACGTGGTCGCGGGCGAGCGCGAGTCGGGCGTGCTCGCGCTCATGGCCGCGCAGCCGTTTCCACTCGCCCGGCTCGCCGCGCTCAAACTCGCGCTCCGCGCCGCCGTGCTCGGCCTCGTCCTCGCCGCCGGCACCCTCGCCGGACTGGCGTGGGGCGGCTTCGCGTTTGGCGCGCCCGGCGCGTGGGCCGCGCTCGGCGCGGTCGCGCTCGTGGTCGCGCTCTACGCGGCGTTCTGGTTTGCCCTGATCTTTGCCCTCGTGGCCCGCGCCAGCCGCCCCGCAGTCGTGGCCCTCCGCTACGCCGCGGTGTGGCTGGCCCTGGTCGTGCTCGTGCCGGCGGGCGCCAACCTGCTCGTAAAGACCCTGCGCCCGCTGCCCTCGCGGGTCGGCTTTATCGACGCCACGCGCACGGCCAGCGATGCGGCCGGCCGCGCCCGCGCCAAGCTCGTCGCGCAATACTTCGGCGACCATCCCGAGCTGGCGGCCGCCCACGGCGTGCCGCTCGACAAGCTCCCGTGGATGGTCACGCGCATTTTCTTGCTGCAGGATATCGAGACGCGCACGCGCCCGATCGAGCAGGCCTTCGCCGCGCAGATGACCGCGCAGCAGAATCTGCTCGACCGGCTCAAGTATCTCTCGCCCGCCCTGCTCGCGCAGACCGCGCTCAACGACCTCGGCGGCTCCGGCCTCGCCCGCCACCGGGCCTTCCTCGCCGCCGTGGACGCCAACCACGCCGCGCTCCGCGCCTTCTTCAATCCGCGCATCCTCGCCGGACAAAACGCGTTCGCCGACTTCGATGCCTGGCCGCGCTTCGCCTGGCAACGCGCCGCCGCGCCCCTCCGCCCGCCCGCCGGCGTGATCGTCCTCCTCGCGCTCCTGGCCGCGCTGCTCGCGACGGCGGGGCTGCGCGCCCTGGCGCGCCCCCCGCTCTGAGGCTCCCGCCCCATGCGTTTTCTGTTGCCGCTCCTCCTCGCCGCTGGCGCCACCGCCGCGCCAGTGCTCGACGTGCGCCCGCTCGACGGCCCGCCCCCGCGCATCGATGGCGTGCTCGACGACGCGGCGTGGCGCACCGCCGCCCGCAGCGACGATTTCCGCCAAGTGGCCCCGCGGGAGGACGCCGCGCCGGCCGAGCGCACGGAACTGTGGGCCGCCTTCGACACCGATACGCTCTACGTCGCCGTCCGCTGCCACGACCGCGCCCCCGCCGGCATCCGCGCCCGCCAGATGCGGCGCGATGCCGACGATGACTCGGACGATCTCGTGCGCCTCGCCCTCGATCCGTTCGGCCGCCGCAACGAGGGCTACTATTTCTCGCTCACGGCCGCGGGCGGAAAGCACGACGGACTCATCGAGGCGAAGGAGCGGGCCAAGCCCGGCTGGGACGGCGTGTGGCATGGCCGCGTGACCCGCGATGCCTCCGGCTGGAGCGCGGAGTTTGCCATTCCCACCACCACGCTGGCGTTCGATCCGGCTGCCGCCGCCTGGGGTTTCGACGTGGAACGAACCGTGCGTCGCACCCAGGAGCGCGTTCGCTGGTCCGGCCGCTCGCGCGTCCGCCGCGTGACTGCGCTCGCGGATGCCGGCGAACTGCGCGGGCTCAGCGGCCTGCGGCAGGGGCGCGGGCTGGAGTTCAAGCCCTTCGCGCGCCTGGTCCACACGCTCCGCGACGCTCGCGGCCGGTCCGCCCGCCAGACCGGGGTTGAGCCGGGGTTCGACTTCACCTGGCAGGCCACGCCCTCGCTGGCCGCGACGCTCACCGTCAACACCGATTTCGCCGAGACCGAAGTGGACGAGCGCGAGGTCAACCTCACGCGGTTCTCGCTCTTCTTTCCCGAAAAACGCGACTTCTTCCTGCGCGACTCCCCGCACTTCGCCTTCGGCAACATCACCTACAACCCGCGCCCTTTCTTTTCTCGCCGCATCGGCCTCGCGCCCGACGGCACGCCGCTCGACCTCATTGCCGGCGTCAAGTTCGCCGGCCGCGCCGGCCCGTGGACCGTCGGCCTGCTCGGTGTGCGCGTGGACGAGGCGCCCGTCGCCGACCTGCCGTCGAAAAACCTCTTCGTCGGCCGCCTTGCGCGGCAGGTGCTCGTCGACTCGAGCGCCGGCCTGCTCGTCACTCACGGCGAGCCTCGCGCGGCCGGCGACAACACGCTCGTCGGCGCCGATTTCAACTACGTCACGCACCGGCTCCCCGGCGGGCGCTCGTTCGAAGCCCACACCTGGCTCGCCGCCACCGACAGCGCGCTCGCGGGCGGCCGCGCCGCGGCGGGCGCCGTGCAGCTCATCTACCCCAACGAGCCGGTGGACATCTACGCCTACCTCGCCCGCTACGGCCAGCGCTACGATCCCGGCCTGGGCTTCGCGCCGCGCGTCGGCATCGCCGAATACATCCTGTTTTCCGAATACGCCTGGCGCAGCTCCTCCGCCTGGTGGCGGCGTGCGCAGGTGAATGCGAATTTCTACGTCATCACCGATCTCGACGACCACATCGAGACCGAGACGATCACCCTGCCCGGCTTCGGCGTGCAGCGCCAGGCCGGCGACGAGGCCGCGCTTTCGTGGCGGCACTTGCGCGAGCGACTCGCCGCGCCGTTTGTCATTCGGCCGGGGGTCGTCATCCCGCGCGGCGATTATCGCTGGCGGCAGGGACAAGTGTCGCTCGCCACCACGCCCGGGCGTCCGCTCGCCGCGTCGCTGGAGCTGCGCGGCGGCGGCTTCTACGACGGAAAGCGGAGCGACTACAAAGGCGCGATCGAGTGGCGCGCCTCGCGGCATGTGTTCGTGCGCCCCGCCTACGAACTGCGCGCGGTGCGGCTGCCGGCCGGTGACTTCGAGGTGCGGATCGCGTCGCTGCGTTTCAACACGCTGTTCACCCCCGACCTCGGGCTCACCACGCTCGCCCAATACGACAACATCTCGCGCTCGCTCGGCGTCAACGTGCGGCTCCGCTGGGAAGTGCAGCCGGGCAACGTGCTCTTCCTCGTCTTCAACCAAGGCTACGACGCCGACTCGCGCCACCTCGTGCCCCGCGCCAGCGAAGCTGTCGCCAAAGCCGCCTGGACCTTTCGCTTCTGACCATTGCCCGCCCGCTCCCTTTCCATCCATCCCACATGCTCACCGCCCAAAAACTCACCAAACGCTTCAACGGCACGACCGCCGTGGACTCTCTCGATCTCAACATCGCCCCCGGCGAACTCTACGCCCTGCTCGGCCCCAACGGCGCGGGCAAGACCACCACGATCAATCTCTTCCTCGGCTTCGTCGCGCCCGACGGCGGCCAAGCCTCGGTCGATGGCCTCGATGTCGCCGCCGCGCCGCTCGAAACCAAGCGCCGCCTCGCCTACATCCCCGAGCAGGTCAACCTCTACGGCCACTTCAGCGGCGCGGAGAATCTCGCCTACTTCGCCGAGCTCGGCGGCCACCGCTACGCCGAGGCCGAGCTGCGCCGCTTCCTCGTCGAGTCCGGCCTCCAACCCGAAGCCCACGACCGCCGCGTGAGCGGCTACTCGAAAGGCATGCGGCAGAAAGTCGGCATCGCCATCGCCCTCGCCAAGCAGGCCAAAGCGCTCCTCCTCGACGAGCCCACCAGCGGCCTCGACCCCAGCGCGAGCCACGAGTTCAGCCAGCTTTTGCGCCAGCTCCGGGAGCGTGGCGTGGCGATCCTTATGGCCACGCACGATCTCTTCCGCGCCAAGGAGGACGCCACCCGCGTCGGCCTCATGCGCCACGGCCGGCTCGTCCGCGAACTCACCGCCGCCGAGATCAGCCACACCGACCTCGAAAAACTCTACCTCGAAACCATGCGCGCCTGATGGATCCATCTGCCTGACCGCGCATGCTGCGGCCTCGGCCTGGCCATGCCTCTCTCTGCTTGCGGAATGAAATCGGGGCCCGAAGCCAAGCAAAGCATCCGCACAGTCGATAATCGCGGCACCGATATCGCACCGGTCGCCTGCCATCAGCCAAGCAACGCCCGCCGCGTCCGCCCTCCTCCGTCTCTCAACTCTCAGATCCCAGCTCTCAATCCTCCGCGATGTCCTCCGCCTTCCTCCTCACTCTCTCCGCCACCGGTTTCAGCGTCGCCGCGCTGCACGCCGCCCTGCCCACCCACTGGCTGCCTTTCGTCATGATCGGCCGCGGCCGCGGCTGGTCGCGCGCGCGCACGCTCGGCGCGGTCGCGCTGGCCGGCGGCGGGCACATCCTCGCGACCACGGTGCTCGGCGTCGCGTTGGCGCGGTTCGGGTGGGAAATCAACGAGCGCTACGACGCCGCCTTCCACTGGGTCGTCGCCGCGCTCCTGATCGGGCTCGGCGCGTGGCTCGCCTTCCGCGCACCGCACGGGCACGGCTGCGATCACTGCGAGGGCCGGAAATTCATCCCCGAGGCCACCGACCGCGCTGCGCTCTGGGGCCTGTTCCTGACGCTCACGCTCTCGCCCTGCGAGCTGTTCCTCCCCGTCTATCTTACCGCCGCGCCCTATGGCTGGTCCGGCATCGCCTGGCTCAGCGCCGTGCTCGCGGTCGCGACGCTCGCCGGGATGCTCACGCTCACCTGGCTCACGCTCCGCGGCGCCGCTCGCTTCCGCTGGCTCGACCGCCTCGACCGCCGCGTGCTCGGCGGCCTCCTCGCCCTCCTCGGCGTCGCCACCGTCGCGCTCCCGCATTAGCGGCCCCGTGGGCCGCAATCTCAGGTTTCAAATTTCAGATCTCAAATTCCCAAACCATGATCCCCGTCACCGTCCTCACCGGCTTCCTCGGCGCCGGCAAAACCACGCTCCTCAACCGCATCCTCACCGAACAGCACGGCAAAAAAATCGCCGTGATCGAAAACGAGTTCGGCGAAGTCGGCGTCGACAACCAGCTCGTCATCCAGGCCGAGGAAGAACTCTTCGAGATGAACAACGGCTGCATCTGCTGCACCGTCCGCGGCGACCTCATCCGCATCCTCAACCGCCTCGCCAAACGCAAGGAGCCCCTCGACGCCATCCTGATCGAGACCACCGGCCTCGCCGATCCCGGCCCGGTCGCGCAGACGTTTTTCACCGACGGCGATCTGCGCGATAAATTCCGCCTCGACGGCATCGTCACCCTCGTGGACGCGAAGCACCTCGCGCAGCACATCGACAACGCCCCCGAGGCCAAGGAGCAGGTCGCATTCGCCGACACGATTTTGCTCAACAAGACCGATCTCGTCGCGCCCGCCGAGGTGGATGCCCTCGAAGCGCGCCTCCGCGGCATGAATGCCGTGGCGAAAATCCATCGCACGCAAAACGCCGCCATCGCCATTGATCGCGTGCTCGGCCTCGGCGGCTTCAACCTCGACCGCGCGCTCGAAGTCGATCCGCAGTTTCTCGAGCCCGAGTATCCGTTCGAGTGGGGCGGCGTTTACGAGCTGCCCGCCGGCGAGACGCACCTCACGCTCGCCGCCGGCCCCGATCCCGAGATGGATCTCGCGCTCGTGCCCGTTCGCAGCCTCGGCGACGAACACCTCGCCGCCGCCCGCGAAGCCGCCGTGCTGATCTTCTCCGATTGGGAAACGATTCTGCATCCCGGCGACGCGATTCTGCCCGGTTCGTCGCTCCAGCGCCTCAAGTTGCCCAACGCGGAGAATACCTTTCCGGTGCGGATCGAGCATCCCGGGTTCTATGCGCTCTTCACGCAGCATCACCCCGACGAGTTTCAGGCGAAGCTGTTCAGCGCCGGCCAGCCCGCCGCGCCGCAGTGGCAGCACAACTTCAAGCCCGACCACGAGCACGACGACGAAGTCAGCTCCGTCGGCATCACCACGCCCGGCGAACTCGACGGCAAACGGCTCAACGAATGGATCGGCGAACTCCTCCGCACCAAGGGCAACGACATCTTCCGGATGAAAGGCGTGCTCGCCGTGCAGGGCGCCAACAAGCGCCTCGTCTTCCAAGGCGTGCACATGCTCTTCGACGCGAAGTTCGACCGCGAGTGGAAGCCCCTCGAAGCGCGCACCAACACCCTCATCTTCATCGGCCGCAACCTCGACCGCGAGGAGCTCAACGCCGGCTTTCGCGCCTGCCTCGCCTGAATCGTGGCTCGGGCATCCTGCCTGTGGATTTTCAGCCATGCCCGACTTCATCCCACCGCCGCCCGGCGACGCCGGTTCGTCGTTGGCGGCGCGGGGCCCCACTCCGGCTGATTCGCAAGCGATCAAGCAGTGGACCCGCGATTTTCTGCGGCTCGACGCCGCCGCCGTCGTGACCGTGATGGAACTCGCCTGCGCCGACCCCGGCTGCCCGCTGATCGAAACCGTCATCGCCGTCTTCGACGCGCACGGCTCCCGCAAATGGAAGCTGCACCGCCCCAAAGCCGCCGTCACGAAAATCATGGTGCAACAAGCGCTCGCGGCGCCACCGCTACCCTGAACGTGGCGGCAGGGCCGTGGCCCGGGCTCAGGCGCGAGGCTGGCCGAACCCGCGCCCGGCCACAGGTCGCTCTCCCGTGTGCCCGCCCCTTCCTAGCCGGAGACGAACCCGCCCCTCGCCGCTCCCGCCGCCGACCGGTCGCGCGCTACGACAGCGTGCGGGGAATCTGCGACGAGTGGTGATGCAGCACCGGCTGCGCCAGCGCTCCGTCGATCACAAAACTGAAGCGCGCCTCGAACACCAGCAGCTCCGCGTCGAGCTCGAGTTGAAACCGGTAGATGCCGCTCGCGATCGCCATCGTCCCGGCCGTGCGCTGCACCTGCAGCGTCTTGTCGTGCAGCGTCACGGCGAGCCCCGGCCGCGCCGCCAGCCGCTCAAAATATCCGCGGCGCGCCACGGGCGTCCGCAAGCCGAGCGGCGCAAACGTGGGCAGCAGCACGGCGTCGTCGGCGTAGAGGGCGAGCACCTCGTCGAGGCGCCGCGCGTTGAGGCCGTTCATCCAAGCATGGACGATGTGGGAGGCGTGATCGGGCTGGGTCATGGGAAATTCCGCCGGGCTTCAACTCGTGTTGCCCGTGGTTGACGAGACGGGGTCGTCCGGGCGCGCGAGACAGCGCACGGCGAACGCCTTGATGTGGCCCCGCAGACGCGCGAGGCTGTTGCTGCGATTGGGCGAAAGCAGCGCGGCCAGGTCGATCGCGGCGACGAAGTCCGGTTCGGTGGCCACGATTTCGGCCGGCGTTTCGCCCGAGTAGAAACCGCAGAGGAGCGCCGCCATGCCCTTCGCGATCGCCGCCTCGGCCTCCATGCCAAACCAACAGCGCCCGTCGCGATACTCGGGGTCGAGCCACAGCCGCGAGACGCAGCCGGGCAGCAGGCGTTCCTCGGTCTTCCGCGCGACGGCGAGCGCGGGCCAGCGGCGGCCGAAGTGCAGCACGTGCCGCAACCGCTCCTCGGCGTCGGGCAAGCTGCCGAAGGTCTCCACGATCTCCCGGTGTTTTTGGGCGAGGTTCATGCGTTGAACGGCGTGGTTCTGTTGGGCGGGCGCGGCGGGACGGCGGCGCGGCGGGAACAAGCAGCGAAGGCACCGCCGGCCCAGCTCCGCGCTGGCGGGCGCAAGGCGCCGCCGGCCGCCGCAGACCCGGCTCAGAGCAGGGCGCGGATTTCCTCGAGCGCCTGCTTGGTGCGCTTGATGCCGTCGATCTCGCTGTGTTTCTGGCCTTCGTATTCCACCCCGATGTAGCCGCGGTAGCCCGCCCCCGCGACGATGCGCACGAGCCGCTCCATATCCAGGGTCATCTCGCGGCCGGCGGTGCGATCCTCGGTGTAGAATTTTCCCGCGCCCGTATCCCAATCGTAAGCCTTGGCGCTCACCCCGGCCTTCACCCACGGCATGAATTCGCGCACGCCTTGGTAGGGATTGTAGAGTTCGCCCTTCGCGCGGTCGGTGTAGAAATTGCCGAAGTCGGGCAGAATTCCCACCCGCGGATGATCGGCGAGCTTCATCACCTGCGTGAGCCATTTGCCGTTAGAGGAAAGGCCGCCGTGATTCTCCACCACCACCCAGAGGCCGCGTTTGTCGCCCTCGACGGCGAGCCGGTGCAAGCCGTCGGCGGCGAATTTCGCCTGCTCCTCGGCCGGCAGTTTCGCGTCGCTCGCGGCGTTCACGCGGATGCTGTGGCAGCCCAGAAACGCCGCCGCATCGAGCCACTTCAGGTGGTTCGCCACCGTCTGCGCGCGCGCGGCCTCCGGCGGGGCGCCGAGGTTGCCTTCGCGGTCGCACATGATGAGCAGGCTCTGCACACCCTCGCCGGCGGCGCGCTGCTTCATTTCGCCGAGGTAGGCCTGGTCGGAGCCCTTGTCGAAAAACATCTGGTTCACGTATTCGATCCCGTCGAAGCCGAGCGACCGGGCGACCTGGGCAAACTCCAGGTGATCGAGCGGCTCGGCGCCGGGGCGCTTGAGGAAACGTTTGTTCAGCGACCACTGGGCGAGCGAGAGCTTGAACGTTGCGCTCTGCGCCGCCGCCGCCCGGGCGAGCGGCGGCAGGGCGGCCAGCGCGCTGAGCGCGGCGGCGGATTTCAGAAATACCCGGCGGGAGGATGACGTGTTGGATTTCATTTTTTTGGGGGAGTGGGATATTGGGTTGATCGAGTTTAAGAGAGAGAAACAGAGAGAGGGTGATGACGGTGAATTTCGGGCGGGGCCGGCGCCAGCGCAAAGGCGAACTCGCCCTGGAGCTCGCCCCCGGAGATCACGCCGCCGCACCGGCCGCGCCTACCGCAGCTCGCCCGCGCCGATCGTTTTTTCCCACCGCTTGACGTTCTCCCGGTCGAAGCAGGCGAGGGTGAGCACGCGGGCCCGCGCCGGCCCGCTGAAGGCCAGCGTGCAATAATTCTGCGTGGCCACAAACGTCCCCTCGACGCGGTGCGGATCGCTCGCGCGCTCTTTGGCGGCGAAGGTGTTGGCCCCGCTGGCGAGCGGCGACGAGGTCAGCTCATACACCCACTGCGTCGCGCCGATTTTCATTTTCGCCAGCTCGGTGAAATGCACGTCGCCGCTCAGGAAAATCACTCCGGTGATTCGGTGGTCGGCGATAAATTTCAACAGCTCCTCGCGCTCCCGCTGGTAGTGGGCAACGTCTCGCTCGCCCCGGCGAAATCGGTGATGACCTGGCCGCCTGTCACGATCAGCTTGAAGGTGAAATGCCGCAGCGCCTGCGCCGCGAGCAACGACTGCTTGAGCCACTCGCGTTGCTTCGCCCCGTATTGCGACTTGGCGGGGTGGAGCGACTCGTCGAGCGCGTCGTCGTCGCGGTGGGTGCGGTTGTCCATGACGAAAAACGCCGCGTCGCCCCAGAAGAATTTGCCATACACGCCGGCGTTGTCGGGCTCGCCCCACGTGGGGTTGCCCCAGTAGGTCTGGAACGCCGCGGTCGTCACCGCCTTGAACTCGAAGCTCTTGTTCGCGTCGTTCGAGCCGTAGTCGTGATCGTCCCACGCCGCGTAGTGGGGCATGGAGGCCCAGAGGCGTTGCAGGTCCGGCGTCGCGCGATCATGCGAGTAGCGATACCAGATGCCGCTCTCCGAGGAGAAATCCGCCTCGCGCAGGTAGAGATTGTCGCCGCCCCAGAGCATGAAATCCGCCCCGCTTGCCGCCATGTGCCGGAAGATTTCGGTGCCGGCTCCGTAGGGTTTGCCGGGGCGGTCGTAGGGCGCGTCGTTCAGGTAGGCGCACGAGCCGAAGATGAATTTGAAATCCGGCGGCGGCGCGCGGAACTCCCATTGCCGGGTCGTCTTGAACGTGAGCGGATAGGGCAGCGTCTTTTTCGCGCCGTCGATCGTGAGGGCATACTCGTAGGTCCGGCCCATTTCGAGCAGCGGCAGCACGAACTTCATGGGCTGTGTGCCGGCCGGCGACACGGGCGGCGAAATTTTGGTCAGCGTGCGCGCGGCCTGCGGTTCGCCGGCGGGATGATAGGTGAGCTTCACCTCGGCGGCGTCCTTGGTTTCGAGCCAGACGAGCGCCTCGCGATGCGCCTGATAACCCAGCATGGGACCGGAGACGAGCGAGCCCTGGGCGTGCGCCGCCACGGCGGCGCCGAAGGCGAAGAAGGCGAAAAGAAAACGAGACCGATGGATTTTCATCGGGAAAAAGCAGGGCGGGCGACAGGGGGCGACGGCGGCGCCGGATCGCACAGGCAGGCATCGAGCGCCGCCCGCACCGCCGCCTCATCGAGCCCCACGCCGATGAACACCAGCTCCTGCCGCCGGTCGCCGTGCGGTTCCTCCCAGAGCAGCTCGATCAGCTTTGGCCGTTGTTCGCGCCCCACGCGGCCGTTCTCGATCAGTGCGGCCCACCAGTAGCTCAGGAAATCGTAACGCGCCGTTCCGCCCGCCACCGACAGAAAACCCATCTCGTCCGGCCGCGCGTCGGTCCAGAAATAACCTTTCGCCCGCAACAGGCCCAGCAGGCCGCACTCGACCAACTTGAAAAATTCCCGCGCCGCAAACGGCCGCCGCGCCTGGTAGGCGAAGCTCCGGATGCCGTATTTCACCTCGTGCTTCGGGCGCACGTCGGGCGGCGCCTGCTTCGTCACGGGCGACAGTCGGGCGCGTGACGCTCGCATCGTCGAGGCTGGATCGGCGGACGGCGGGGCGGACGGGACCAGGGCCGAGATCGATTGGAGCCACGCGGCCGAGTGGAGCGTCTCCTTCGCGTCGAAGCGCACGCGGCCCAGCAGCAGCTCCGCCGGCACGCGCGCCTGCTCCGCGCGCACGATCTCGGCCCGCGCGTTCAGGCCACGGATGATTTCCTCCAGTTGCGCCAGCTCGGCGGCGCCCACCAGGTCGCACTTGTTCAGCAGGAGCACATCGGCGCATTCGGCCTGCTCCACCACCAACTCGAACACGGGCCGCTGGTGGCTCGTCAGGATTTCCCGGTGCGCGCGGCGCGCCTGATCCGCGCGCCACTCGCGCAAAAAATAAGCCGCGTCGATCACGCTCACGAGCGCCGAGAGGGTCGCGAAATCGCCGAGCGTGCGCCCGAAGGGATTTTTTTGCGTGAACAACTTCCCGACGCTCCGCGGCTCCGCCACCCCAGTCGTCTCCACGAGGATGTGTTCGTAGCCGGCGCCACCTTGAGCGGACGACGCCGCGAGCTCCGCGATGGTCTCCGCCAATTCGTCCTTGCTGGAGCAACACACGCAACCGTTGCCCAACTCGACGATGTCCCGGCTCGCCCGCGTGTCGGCGCCCGCGCGCACGACCGCGCCGTCGATGTTGATCGCCGCCACATCGTTCACCACCACGGCCCAGCGCCGGCCGTTCGCCTGCGTGAGGAGGTGGTTGAGCAGGGTGGTTTTCCCCGCGCCGAGAAATCCGCAAAGCACGGTCACGGGCGGCCGCATGGTTTTACCGTCGGGTTGCTCGGCGGAGTTCATGCGCCGTCCTCCTCCGCGCCGATGCGCCCGCCCAGCAAAGCCGCCGCCTGCACGCCGTGGATGCGCGTCAGCCAGACCTCTTTGTCGCGTTGCCGCCAGAGCGCGGGCGTCGTGCCGGTGAGCGCAAACGCATCCGGCCCGATGGCCTTCAGCTCGCGCAGCTCCTTGATCTGGCAGGGGCACACGTCCTGAAATTCATCGAGGGCGAAAAATCCCACCGTGTCGTCCAGCTCCGCCAGCGTTTCCACGATTTGCAGCTTGTAGGGATTGCCCGCGAAAAACGCCGCCGCCTGCGCGGGCGTTTTCTCCCGGTGCTCGAAACGGCGGCACTCCGCGAGGATGCGGCGCATGTCGTTCTCCAGCGCCGCGAGCTCCTCCTCCGTCGGCGGCGCCGGCTCAAACGCGAAATCCGCGTAAAAGCCTTCGCACGTCTCGCCGCTTTCGCCCGCCTGCACCTGCGGCCAGCGCCGTGCCACCGCCGCCGCGAGCACATGCGAGAGCAGATGATTCATTTTGTGGAATTGGGCGGGCGTGGGCATGGGCGGGATGCGGTCACTCTAGCAAAGTCGTCAAGGGGGGGGGGGGGGGGGCAGGAGAG
>Ga0187894_10000703_pt1 | contig 45133 bp, 42 predicted proteins | sample GBC1701081metaG_FD_136650 | JGI IMG/M metagenome (GOLD analysis project Ga0187894, IMG submission 136650) | White microbial mat communities from a lava cave in the Kipuka Kanohina Cave System on the Island of Hawaii, USA - GBC170108-1 metaG ... | reverse complement strand
CGACCTCCGGCGCCTCGAGGCCCGCCGATCTGAGCAGCCCACGGTTCGCCGGCGAGCCCATCAGGGCGGCCGCCTGGCGGACGCCGGAGCGCTCCCTGAGCGTCGCCGCCAGCAGCATCAGCACCATCGAGTCCTGGTAGAACGAGCGCCGGACCTCGCCGCGAATCGGCATCGATGTCGGCGCGCGCCGACTACGGGTGAAGGTCGCCGAAGGCGACGAGGGCGTCCACGAACGGTTGAAGCGGCGGGGTCGCGATGCCGGCGCCGATCATGCGCCCGGCGCTCTTGTGCGCGATCGCGGTGTTGATCGCCGGCGCGAGCCCGACCCGGACGACCTTCCGGATGTCGATGCCTGTCGGCGTGCCCTCGCCGTTGAGCGGCGCGAGCGGGAACAGCGGATTCGTGCCGGCGCAGATCTCGGACATGCTGCGGGAGGTGGCGACGGCGTCGGCGAACGACTTCGCCCCGACGATCTTCTGGACGGCTGGAGACGCGGCCATCGCGAGCCCGCCGAGGCCGTAGGTCTCCATGATCGCGGAGTCGCCCGTGTCGCGGTTCGCGTCGGCGGCGGTGAACCCGGGAAAGTAGAGGCCCTCCACCAGGCTGGCGGGCCCCGTGAACCAGCGGTCGCCGAGGCCGGCCACCCGGATCCCGAACTCGACGCCGTTGCGCGCCATCGCGGAGACGATCGTCGAGCCGGCGAGGCCGTCGATCGCGTGCGCGGCCGCCTTCGCCGCCGCCATCGACCACGCGAGGAAGAGCTGATCGTTGTCGCGAGTGAGGAAGCGCATGATGGCCTCGAGGTGCGCCCGGTCCGGCACCGCGGCGACCAGCGGCGCGGCCAGCCGGCGAGCCAGCAGCCCCGTGGCCGCGGCGTTGCGCATGTGCATCTCGTCGCCCATCGCGAGCGCCTGCGCCATCAGCGAGGCGAGATCGACCGGGCCCTCGAGCTCGAGCACCTTCTGGAACGCCGGCGCCACCACGTCGCGCACCCACGCGAGGCCGGCGAGCGTCTCCGGGCCGTGCGCACCGAAGCGGAGCTGATGGCCCCATGGTCCATCGGCGATGAACGTGCACGCGGTGGTGTGGTTGACCGGATCCTCGACGACCAGCAGCGGCGTGCTCGGCGAGATCACGCCGGCCATCGGTCCGACCGCGCCGCGCGAGTGACACGGGGCGAACTCGACCTCGCCGGACCCGGCGAGACGCTCGGCGTCGGCGGGCGTCTTCGCCCAGCCCTCGAAGAGCACCGCGGCGATCACGGCGCCGCGCATCGGCGCGCACATGCGCTCCCAGGCGATCGGCGGCCCCGCGTGGAGGAGCGAGCGCGGCGCGAGGGCCAACGCCTCGCGCGCCGGCCTGACGCCGGTCCAGGCCGGGCGCGCACGGCAGAGCCGGTCGACCGCCTCGCGATTGGCGGCTCCGATGCTCACGGCCATGGGCAATGTTCCAGATGACGCACGCGGTGACCTCGTGGCGCCGGCATTATAGGGCACTTGGTGGCGGCGAGTGCCGTCGTTCCGAGCCTACCGGGGCCGTGCGAGCGAGAGGCCGGCGCGGGTCGCGCCCGGGCTGGAGCGCAACTCACCGCGCCCTGCTAGGATGGGGCGCCCATGGACCCCGTTCCCGCGCTCGCCCTGCGCGGTATCACGAAGCGATTCCCTGGCGTCCTCGCGAACGACCGCGTCGACCTCGACGTCCGTCCAGGCGAGGTGCACGCCGTCGTCGGCGAGAACGGCGCCGGGAAGAGCACGCTCGTGAAGATCCTGTACGGGTTCTATCGCGCGGATGCCGGCGAGATTCACCTCGACGGCCGGGCGGTGGAGATCCGGTCGCCGCACGATGCGCGGCGCCTCCAGATCGGACTCGTGTTCCAGGATTTCGTCCAGATTCCTGCGATGTCCGTCGCCGAGAACATCGCCCTGTTCCTTCCGGACCTTCCGTGGCGCCTCGACCGCCGCGCGATCGCCGGACGCATTCGCACGACCTCCGCGCGCTACGGCCTCGGCGTCGACCCATCGGCGCCGCTCTGGCAGCTCTCCGTGGGCGAGCGCCAGAAAGTCGAGGTGCTCAAGCTGCTGCTGGCCGACGCGCGGATCCTGATCCTGGACGAGCCCACGCGCAGCCTGGCCCCGCACGAGGTCAGCGCGCTGTTCGCGAGCGTCGACGCGCTCCGGCGCGACGGCTACGCGATCGTCTTCATCGCGCACAAGCTCCACGAGGTGCTGGCGTGCGCCGATCGCATCACCGTCATGCGCGGGGGGCGGGTCACCGGAACACTGGCCCGTGCGGACGCGTCGGAGCGCGCGCTGGTCTCGCTCATGTTCGGCGGCGCCGTCGCCCAGGCGTCGCGGCCGGCACACGTCTCGGCCGGCGCGGCGATTCCGGCCTTGTCCCTGGAGGGAATCACGACGCGGGCCGGCGAGGGCCGCGGCGTGGCGCTCCAGGGTGTCGACCTCGCGATCCTGCCCGGCGAGATCGTCGGCGTGGCCGGCGTATCGGGCAACGGTCAGCGCGAGCTCGGGGACGTGATCCTCGGCGTCTTGCCGTGCGCCTCGGGCGTCAAGCGGATCGGCGGCGAGGACGCCGCGCGCTGGTCGGTGGCGCGCGTCCGCGCGAGCGGGGTTGCGTTCGTGCCCGAGGACGCGCTCGCGATGGCCGCCATCCCGTCCCTGACGGCGATCGAGAACATGGTCGCCGCCGACAGCTGCCGGTACGCGCGCGCCGGCGGCCTGGCGATCGACTGGGCGGCCGCGCGGCGCGATGTCGAGACCGCGCTCGCCCGCCTTCGCGTGACGCTGTCCTCCATCGACGTCCCGGCCCGTGCGCTGTCCGGCGGCAACGTGCAGCGGATGGTCCTCGCCCGCGAGCTGTTGCACGAGCCGCGGCTCATCGTCGCCTTCTACCCGACGCGCGGACTGGACGTGCAGAGCGCGGTCGCCGCGCGCGAGCGGCTCGTCGCCGAGCGCGACCGAGGCGCCGGCGTCCTGCTGATCTCGGAGGACCTGGAGGAGCTGTTCGCGTGGAGCGACCGGCTCGTCGTGCTGCTCCAGGGCAGGATCGTCGCCGCTGCCGTACCGCAGGCGATCACGATGGCAGAGGTCGGCTACCTGATGACGGGCACGACGGCCGGGCATGCCGCTCATCGGTGAGTCGTCCGGACCCCGCCTCGCCCGCGGCGGCGAGCGCCTTCACGCGTTCGGCCGTTCGATCGGGCCATTCGCCCTCGGGCTCGCCGTGTTCGCCATCGTGCTCCTCGCGTTTGGCAAGAACCCGCTCAGGGCGTACGTCGACATCTTCACGAGCACGCTCGGAAGCTGGTACGGGCTCTCGGAGACGCTGGTCAAGATGATCCCCCTCGTGCTCGCCGCGGTGGCCGTCGCGGTGCCGTCGAAGATCTGGCTGATCAACGTCGGCGGGGAAGGCCAGCTCTACGTCGGCGCGCTGTTCGCCACCTGGGGTGCGCTCACCCTCGGGCACTGGCCGGCCTTCGTCGTCCTGCCCGTGATGGCGGCGCTCGGTGTGCTCGGCGGCGGAGTGTGGGCGGCGCTCCCGGGCATCCTGCGGGCCCGCGGCTGGGTCAGCGAGACGATCTCGACCTTGCTTCTGAACTACGTCGCCATCCTGCTCGTGAACTTCGTGGTCTTCGGGCCGTGGAAGGATCCCGAAGGAGTCAACTACCCGCAGACGGCGGAGTTCACGGCGGCGGCGACGCTGCCGGCGCTCGGCACGAGCCGGGTGCATCTGGGCCTCGCGTTCGCCGCCGCGGCGGTCCTGCTGTTCGGCTTCGTGGTCGCGCGCACGCGCTGGGGCCTCGAGATGCGCGCGATCGGCGGGAATCCCGAGGCGGCGCGCCGGATGGGGCTCCCGATCGGGCGGTACGTCGTGCTGCTGATGTTCATCGGCGGGGGCCTGGCGGGTCTTGCCGGCATGAGCGAGGTGTCCGCGGTGCAGGGACGGTTGCGGCCGAGCGTGTCGCCCGGCTACGGGTACACCGGATTCCTCATCAGCTGGATGGCGGGGGGCCGGCCCGTCGCGATCGTGGCCGCGGCGTTCCTGCTCGCGATGATCGCGGCGGGCGGCGACATCCTGCAAATGACGCAGTCGCTGCCGGCGTCCGTGGTGAACATCTTGATGGCCGTCATCCTGTTCGTCGTGCTCGGCCGGCGGGGGGACGCGCGATGATCGCCCTCAAGAGCCTGCTCTCCGGGGCGATCCTCTCGGGCACTCCGCTGCTCTACGCGACCCTCGCGGAGCTGATCGCAGAGCGCGCGGGGATCGTGAACCTCGGCCTCGAGGGCGTGATGCTGGTGGGCGCGGTCACGGCGTTCGTCGCGATGGTCGTGACGGGCAGCGCGGCGCTCGGTGTCGTCGCGGGCGCCCTGGCGGGCGCGGCATTCAACGCGATCTTCGCATTCCTCGTGATCACCCGGCGCGCCAACCAGCTCGCCGCCGGCCTCGCCCTGCTGTTCTGCGGCGTCGGGCTGAGCGCGCTCGTGGGAAGCCGGTACGTCGGCAGCCGGATCGCGGGGCTGCCCGAAGTGCCGATCCCGCTGCTGTCGACGCTGCCGGGCGTCGGGCCGGCAATGTTCCACCACGACGCGCTCGTCTACGCGGTCGTGCCGCTCGCGATCGCAACGTGGTGGGGGCTGTTCAGGACGCGCTGGGGATTGGCGCTCCGGGCTGTCGGCGAGAATCAGACGGCGGCGTTCGCCGCGGGGCGGAATCCGCACGCGCTCCAGTATCAGGCGCTCGTCGTCGCGGGGCTGCTGGGCGGGATCGCCGGCGCCGACCTCTCGCTCGGGCTGGCGAAGACGTGGGCGGAGTGGATGACGTCCGGGCGCGGGTTCATCGCCGTCGCGCTGGTGATTTTCTCCCGGTGGCATCCGCTGCGGGCCATCGCGGGGGCGCTGCTCTTCGGCGGCGCGATCTCGCTCGAGATCGAGCTCCAGGCGATGGGCGTGCCGATCTCGCCATTCCTGCTCGACATGCTGCCGTACGTCCTGAGCCTGGTCGTGCTCGCCGCGTGGGGCGGCGCGCGGCGACACGCGGCGCCGGCGAGCCTCGGCCGGGTCTTCCAGCGCACGGGATGAGATCGCCCGTTCACACCACTGAGCACAAGGAGTGGAGACGATGATCGATCACGTCACCCGGGGACTCGGAATGCTCTTCGTCGTCGCGCTGGCGATCGCGGTCGGGACGGTGGCGGATCCGGCTGCCGCCCAGACGAAGCTCAAGGTCGGGATCCTCCACGTCGGGTCCATCAACGACGCGGGGTACAACCAGGCGCATGCGGAAGGCGCCCAGGTGATGAAGAAGAACGTGTCCGAGGTCGAGCTGATCGAGGTCGAGAACGTGCCCGAGGGCGCGGACGCCGAGCGTGTGATGGAGAACATGATCAAGCAAGGGGCTCGGCTGATCATCCCGGCGAGCTTCGGCTACCTCGAGCCCGCGCTGCGCGTGGCCCAGCGGTACCCCGACGTCAAGTTCGTCCATCCCGGCGGCTACAAGCGCGTCCCGAACCTCACGACGTACTGGGCGAGCACGCCGGAGGCCTTCTACCTGATGGGCATCGCCGCGGGCAAGACCACGAAGACCAACAAGCTCGGCTACGTGGTCGCGCTCCCGATCAGCTTCTTCCTCGCGAACGTGAACGCGTTCGAGCTGGGCGCGCGCTCGGTGAACCCGAAGGCGGAGACGCGCGTGGTGTTCACCGGCACCTTCCTCGACCCCGGCAAGGAGGCGACCGCGGCGAACGCCCTCCTCGAGCAGGGCGTGGACGTGCTGGGCGTGATCGTGGATTCTCCGATCACGGTCGTGCAGGCCGGGGAGAAGCGCGGCGCCTACTCCGTCGGCTACCACTACGTCGGCGTCCAGAAGTTCGCCCCGAAGGGGTGGGTGAGCGGCGTGGCCTTCACGTGGGGCAACCTCTACACGCGCTTCGCCCGGCAGGTGCTCGACGGCACCTGGAAGAGCGAGAACATCCTCGGCGGGCTCGGCGACGACTACCTCACCATCGCCCCCTTCGGGCCCGCGGTGCCCGAGGAGGCCGTCAAGCTCGTGAACGCCACCAGGCAGGAGTTCGTCGGCGGCAAGCGGCAGGTCTTCCAGGGCCCGATCCGCGACAACAAGGGCGTCGAGCGCGTCAAGTCGGGCGAGGCCTTCCCGCTCGGCGATCTGCGCAAGATGGACTGGCTCGTCGAAGGGGTCATCGGCCAGCCGAAGTGATGGCGGGTGGCGGCGCCTCGCTCGAGGGTCAGGCCAGGGGCTTCAGATACACCGTGTCGCCTTCCACTCGCACCTCGTAGGTCGGCACGTCCGCGGAGGCCGGCCCGTTCAGGAGCTTGCCCGTGCGGACGTCGAACTGCGCGAAGTGGAGCGGGCACTCGATCACGTGACCGTCGAGCCGTCCTCTCGACAGCGGGGCCTGCCGGTGGCCACAGGCGTCCTGGAGCGCGTAGAAGCGCCCGCCGACGTTGGCGACGAGCACGCGCTCGCGATCGAGCGCGACCCACGTCATCGCGCCCGGCCGCAATTCGGGCGCCCGGGCCACCGGCACGAACCCGTCCAGCATGCCGCGCGCGGAGTCGCTAGTTCAGCGTGAAGCCGAACATCCGCGCGGCGTTCTCCGAGGTGATCTTCTTCTGCACGTCCTCGGGCGTTCCGGCGAAGATGCGATCGAGGAACTCCCGGGACTTCGGCCACGTGGACTCGGCGTGCGGGAAGTCGCTCCCCCAGAGCATGTTGTCGACGCCGATGAAGTCGCGCAGCTGGATGCCGAGGTCGTCCTCCATGAACTCCACGAACATGTTGCGCCGCCAGTAGTCGCTCGGCAGGAGACCGTCCTTCGACCGCCATCCCTTCGTGAACACCGGTCGCTCCCGGTACGTGAAGTCCATCTGCTTGAGCCAGTGGGGCAGCCAGGCCATCTCGTGCTCGACCGAGCCGACGCGGAGCTTCGGATAGCGGTCGAACACGCCGGCGAAGATCATCGCCGAGAGGGAGTAGCGCACCCAGTAGTCGGTGGTCGAGCGGCCCGCCCCGGTCAGCTCGCTCAGATTCATCGTGAACTCGCAGCCGGGGATGCCGCCGCGCGGCGTCCCGATGTGGAGGAGCAACGGGATGCCCAGGTCCTGCGCCGTCCACCAGAGGCGCTCGTAGATGGGATGGCGGTACGGCCGGTCGGCGGCCGGGGAGACCGGGATGAACGCGCCGACCAGCCCGAGCTTGGCGCAGTGCTCGAGCTCGTGGCACGCGTCCTCGACGTCGTCGACGTTCAGCATGGCGATGCCCTTCAAGCGATCCGCCTGCGGCTTGCAGAACTCGGCGATCCAGCCGTTGTACACGCGACAGATGGCGGACAGCATCGCGCCGTCCGGGATCCGGTACCAGAACAGCCCCTGGCTCGGCTGGAGACACGCGCCCCACACGCCGTCGATCTCGTTCTCCCGGACCATCGCCTGCGGATCGTAGGCGGCGAGACGGACGTCCTCCCACGTGCCGAGGAAGTCGATCTGCGAGGGGTCTTCGAACCGCTGGCCCGCCTGCATCACGGCGCCGAGCGTTCCGACCTGTTGCCCGTCGATGAACCAGGCGTCGAACTTGCGGCCCGTCGGGGTCTCGAGGCGCTCCATCCGCGGCGCCCGGTCCCGGAAGCGGTGATCGATCCGGCTCGTGTACAGATCCGGGGGCTCGACGATGTGGGAATCGGCGGAGATGAGTTTGTACGTGGCCATCGCACACCTCCCTGGGGAAAGCGAAGCGGCCGTGGTGGTTCCGAGAGCCGCCGTCAGGCGGGCAGCCCGTAATACGCGGCGCAGTTGTCCCAGAGGATCTTCCGCTTGCTCTCGTCGGAGATCGGCAGGCGGAGGAACGACTCCACCGCGCGCGGGAACTTCGAGTCGCCGTGCGGGAAGTCCGTCGAGAAGACGATCCGGTCGTCGCCGATCGCGTCGATGACGTGCTTGACGGGCTCCTCGTCGCATTCCACCGACACGAAGCACTGGCGCTTGAAGTAGGCGCTCGGCGCCATCGTGAGCTCCTTGGCGTAGATGTCGCCGAGCCATTCCCAGTGCTCGTCCATGCGCCAGAGCAGGAACGGCACCCAGCCGCAGTTGCCTTCGAGGAACGCCACGCGCAGCCGCGGATGGCGCTCGAGGATGCCGCCCGCGCAGAAGGCGCCGACGGCGAGCATCTGCTCGACCGGATGGGAGTAGATGTGCTTCAGCATCGTGTTGGCGCCGAACTGCTCGCCGACTTGTCGGAGCTGCGATCCCGAGCCCTCGTGAAATCCGAGCGGAACCTCCAGCTCCTCGAGCGCGGCCCAGAGCGGCTCGTAGTAGGGCTCGTGCCAGTTCCGGCCGCACACCTCGTTCGGGCGCAGGAACACGCCGCGAAAGCCGAACTCTCGCACGCACCGCGTCGCCTCGGCGACGGCGTCGTTCACGTCGAACGGCGAGATCATGCCCGCGCCGAGGAGGCGCTCGGGATTCTCCTGGCAGAACTCGTACAGCCAGTCGTTGTAGGCGCGCGCCATCGCGGCGGCGAGCCGCGGGTCCATGTCGGGAATCGTCAGCGCGAACAACCCGCGAGAGGGATAGACGACGGCGACGTCGATGCCTTCGATGTCCATCGCCTCGACCTGGACCTTCGACGTCCACCCGCGCTCGGCGTAGGGTTTCCACCGCTCCTGATTGAGCGCGTAGTTCGAGCCCTGACGGCGCCGGCTGCGATCGGCATCGATCGCGATGCGGCCCCACGGCTTGCCATCGAGCGCGAGGCGAAGATCGCCCATGTCCTCGGAGAGGCCGACCGGCGCGCGGTCGCGGAAGGCCGGGTCGATGTATCGAGACCACAGGTCGGGCGGCTCGATGATGTGGATGTCGCTGTCGAGGACCTTGAAGTCCTGGTTCACCATTGATCCACCTCCGTCCTGGACTCCCCGCGCGTGGCGAGCGCGGCCGCCTGTTGAAGGAGAGCGACCTCGGGCGTCCGGTGAGTCAGCGCTTGGCCAACGACGTTACGCTCGGGTTCCATCGTTGTCAAAGACGCCGGGCGTCAACGCCGGCGCGCCGAGCGTGACGACGGCGCCCGCGACAACCGCGCCGGGCCACGCTAGAATCCCAGCGTGAATCCTCCCGCGCGCCCGGCGGATCGCGCCGCGGCCGCGGATCGCAGCGCACCCGAGGACTCCGGAGGCCAGCATGGCGAAGAACGTCGTCCGAGTGGGCAACGTGGAGATCATGGCGCTGTCCGATGGCTCGCTCGAGTTCGACCTCTGCAACTTCTTCCCGACCATCCCCGAGGACAACTGGCAGCCGTACGAGGCGCACCTCCACGATCACCGGGTGCGCTTCAACCTGGGCTCCTATCTGATCCGCTCGGACGGGAAGACCGTGCTCGTCGACACGGGTCTCGGCCCGAAGCCCGCCGATACGCCGGACGCTCCGTGGGGGCAGCTCCTGCGCGACTTCGAGACCAAGGGCGTTCGCCTGGACGAGGTCGACATGGTGGTGATGACGCACCTGCACCGCGACCACGTCGGATGGAACCTCATGCCCCAGGGCACGAAGTACGTCCCGACGTTCCCGAAGGCGCGGTACTGGATGAGCCGCACCGACTGGGAGACCAGCCATCAGCCCGATGTCCAACCCATGCGGTTCCCGAACGCCCCGACGTGCGTCTGGCCGCTCGAGGAGCTCGGGCTGATCGAGTTCATGGGTCCCGAGCAGCACATCACGCGGGACCTGACCGCTGTCCCCACGCCCGGCCACACGCCGGGACACATGAGCATTCTCATCACCTCGGGCGGAGAGCGGGCGCTCGTCCTCGGCGACGCCGCGCACAACCCGGTGCAGCTCCAGGAGCCCGACTGGGTCTCGCGCGCGGACATGGACCCGGACCTGACCCGCCAGACCCGCAAGGCGTTGATCGAGCGGCTCGAGCGCGAGCAGATCCTCGTCGCCGCCGGCCATTTCGAGGCGCCGGGCTTCGGGAGGATCGTGACGCTGGAGGGGCGCCGATACTGGCGCGGGCTTTAGAGCCCGCGCGGCGGCGCGCTACGAGGACACGGGCGTGGGCACTCGGGCCGGGAGCGACGCGATGAACCGTGACGGCGCCGTGATCGATTGCGACGGACACATCCTCGAGCCGCCCGATCTGTGGGAACGGTATCTGGAGCCGGCGCTCCGCGACCGCGCGATCCGCATCCGCGTCGCCGACGACGGCTACGAGTACTTCGAGATCGACGGGAAGCGGGCGACGCTGCCGCGCGCCGGTCAGCTCGGCACGCTCGGTGGCATGGGCAAGCGGGTGGACGAGGCGCGGCACCTCCGCGAGCGCGCGATGCGCGGCGACGTGCGGCCGGAGGACGTGCGCGGCATCCGGCCGGGGCCCGAGCAGACGTATCTGCGAGGGGCCGCGTTCGGCACGATGGACATGAAGGAGCGCGTCGAGCTGCTCGACCGCGAGGGGCTCGCCAAGGCGATCCTCTATCCGACGCTCGGCCTTCTGTGGGAGGCGGAGCTGTTCGATCCCGAGCTGTCAGCGGCCTACTGCCGCGCCTACAACCGCTGGATCGCCGATTTCTGTCGCGACTCGGGCGGACGGCTCGTCCCGATCGCGCATCTGTCCCTCGGCGATCCGGCCGCGGCGGCGCGCGAGCTCGAGCGCGCGGTCGCCGACGGCTGCCGCGGCGCGTTCGTGTGTCCGTTCACGATCACCCGAATCCCGCACGGCGCTCCGGCGCACGATGCCGTGTTCGCCGCCGCGCAGGATCTCGACGTGCCGCTCGCCATCCATCCGACGTTCGAGCCGCTCGCCTGGAACGTCCATCACCGCTACGACAAGTTCGGATGGGCCACGTGGTACTTCGACCTGTTCGCTGGCCAGGGCGTGCAGCAGGCGTTCGCCACGTTCTTCCAGATGGGCGTGTTCGAGCGGTTCCCGCGTCTCCGGGTCGTCGTGCTCGAATCCCAGGCGGGGTGGATCGGGTACTTCCTCGATCGCGCCGACGCCATCTTCACCGGGACGACCCTCGGCGCGACGGTCCGGCTCAAGGAGAAGCCGTCGTACTACTTCAAGCGCCAGTGCTACATCTCGGCGGACCCGGACGAGCGCACGATCCCGGCGATGATGCAGATGGTCGGCGAGGACAAGTTCTTCTGGGCGAGCGACTACCCGCATCCGGACCACCCCGGGAACTACCTCGAGGAGCTCTCCGAGATGGTCGCGCCGATGAGCGAGTCGGGCCGGCGCGCGATCCTCGGCCAGAACGTGGCCCGGGTGTACAAGCTCGGCTGACGCGCGGCCGCGGCGGGCTCCCCGGGAGCGACTGCGAGCCTGGCGCCGCTATCCTGCCGCGAGGCTTGCGCGCAGGAACTGAAGGACGCGCGGCCAGGAGTCGCTGGCCGCCGCGGCATTGCCGGCCGGTGACCCGCCGAGCGCGAGCGCTCGCCCGCGCAGCGGATGAATGATCGTGTTGGCCGTGGCCGGCAGCCCGACGGGTCCGATCATGTGGCCCGCGCTCGCGTAGCGGAGATGAGTCGACGTGCGTCCGTGGGCGGCCAGGCGGGCCACCGCGAGCTCGGCGAGGAGCGGCGACGGCCAGAGGCGGTCGTCCTCGCCGGAGACGAGGAGCACGGGCCCGCGGATGCGTTCGACGGGGATGGCCGCCGCCGCGACCGCGGCCCGGTCCTCGAGGCTCCGAAGGAACATCGGTGTCAGCTCGAGGGCAGTGTCTTCAGCTGACGCCGTCGACCCGGTCGCATCTTCAGTCGGCCGTCCGTCGAGCGGAGGCGGCACGAACGGCAGCGGTTTCCCGTGATGGGTCCACGCCGAGCGCGGCGCTGATCCCGCGGCCGGCGCTGCGGCCGCGATGCCCGCATGGACGACGCCACTCGGCACGTATCCGACCACCGCCGCGAGGTCAGGGAACGTGGCGGCGAGCAACAGCGCGAGTTCACCGCCGCGCGATCGGCCCACCACGCCGAGACGGCCCGGCGCCACATCGGCGCGGCGACCGAGCCAGCGGATCGCCGTCTCGAAGTATTCGAGCGGGATCTCCATCAGCTCCGCCGGCAAGTGCTCCGCGCGGAAATACGCGAGGGCCAGCGCGGCGAACCCGTGCGACGCGAGGAGCGCGGCCGTGCCCTCGGCGAGGCCTCCGTCGGAACCGCCGACCAGGAGTACGCCCGGGCGTGGCGCTGAGTCCGCGCCTCGAAAGAACGTTGCCACGAGGCTGTCGTCGCGGACGGGCTCGCGGACGACGGCCTCGCTCAGGAAGCAGCGTCGAACCCGGATACGATCGGCGGGAGCGCCGTCCACGTCGACCGTGACCTCGACGTCGAACGGGTCCGACGGCGCCGCGAAGCCCCCGAGGGGCACGCTCGTCGGATCGCGCTCGAGCGACCACAGGAGCCCGAACGGATCGGCGCTCGCATAGCCACCCGCGACCGGACGGTTGGAGGCGGCGTCGACGTCGCCGGCGGCGTTCGCCTCGAAGACGGCTTCGGATCGCCAGCGTCCGCGCACCGGATGGTCGACGTGTGCGCGGATCGTCACCGCCCCGCGCGGCCGGGCCCCCGTCACGCGCACGTCCATCGCCGCATCGACGAGCGCGGAGGCGGGTGAAACGGAGAGGCGCGGACGGTCGGCCATCACACGTGCGGCAGCACGTCGTTGACGAGCCGCTTGTACTGATCGGCTTGCTGCCAGCCGGTGATGCGGAGCGTGATGCGCCGCACGCCCTGGTCCACGAACCGGCGAAGGTCATCGATGCAGCGGGAGGGGTCGCCGGCCACGGTCCACGCCTCCACCATCGGCGGGCTGAAGACGGGACCGTAGTACTTGTCGAGGAACCGCTTGGATTCCTCGAGGGCGGCCTGGCGGTCGCCATTGATGTTGACGTTGTGGTACAGCATGTTCGGAAATCGCGCCGGGTCGCGGCCGTCCTCCGCGAGGTACCCGCAGATCTTCGACCAGTTGGCCGCGAACATGCGGGGGAACAGCTCGACGGTCATCCAGCCGTCCGCCTTCTGGGCCACTCGCCGGAGCGCTCCCTCCACGATCTCGGGTTTGAGGCCGACGGGCCTCGGGTTCGAGGCGATCCAGATGGGGCAGGGCTGCTGCACGGGCCGAGGCTCGACGGTCACGTTCGCGATCGAGTGAAAGCGCCCGGTGAAGGAGACGTCCTCCTCGCTCCACAGCCGCCGGCAGATGTCGATGTTCTCGGCGAGGCGCGCCGCGCGCTCGCGGTCGGCCACACCCCACAGGGCGCCCTCCCGAGCGCTGGCCCCGCCCGCCACGATGCCCGTGCACGCGGCGAGCAGCATGCGGCCGCCAGAGAGCAGATCGAGGGTGGCCCACTGGTACGCGAAGATCACGGGGTCCCGCACGGGGAAGCTCGCCATGCAGCCGACGCCGAGCGTGACCCGGCGCGTGGCGGAGCAGAGCGCGCCCAGCAGCGCGATCGAGTCGGGCCGCGGCTTCGCGAGCAGGCTGTCCCCGACCCAGAGCGAGTCGAACACCGGGTCCGCGTCGACGTCGCGGGCCATGGTCAGGAGCTGCTCGACCGTGGTCGCTCCGAAGAACACCCCGCGCTGCGGGAGGGTGAATCCGAACGAGACGTTTCCTGGGCTCATGGCGTCACTCCTTGAGATCCCATTCCATGATGGCCTTCATCACGAGGAAGTCGTTGCCGCGCGCGGGCAGGATCAGCTTCGGGCTCACGAGGCGCAGGTCGGCGGGGCTCACGACCCACATGAACGGCATGTCGCGCGCGAACAGCTCCTGAAACCGCGCATAGTTCTTCAGGCGCTCCTGGGGATTGACCGCGCTCCGCCCGGCGACGATCAGCCGGTCCATCTCGGCGCTGCAGTAGCCCGTGCGGCTATTGGCGCACAGGAACGGGTAGAGGCCCACCGCGGGGTCGGGGTAGAAGCCCGACGGCCAGAGAAAGCTGATCGCCTCGAACTTGCCGGGGTGGAAGCGCACACCCCAGAGCGCGGGGAAGTCCACGGTGTCGACCGACACGTCCATCCCGAGCTTCTTCCAGAAGTCCTGGTACACGATGGCCATCGTCCGCGACGTTCCCGCGAAGCAGGCGATGGAGAACGCGAAGCGCTTGCCGTCCTTCTCGAGGATGCCGTCGCTGCCCGCGCGCCATCCGGCCTCGGCGAGCAGCGTCCTGGCCTTCGCCGGATCGTGTTCCGGCGCCGCGACCTTCTTGTCGAACGCGGGCAGCGAGGGGTTGATCGGGCTGTTGGCGATGGCGCCATAGCCGCCCCACTGCTCGTTGAGGATGCGCCGCCGGTCGATCGCGAGCGCCAGGGCCTGGCGCACGCGCGCGTCCTTGAACAGCGGATTCGTGTGGTCGACGGCGGCGAAGTAATTCCACACACCGGTATAGGCCTTGGCCACGACTTTCGCGTCGGCCTTGGCGGCGTTGAAATCGTCGGTGAGCACCGGCGAGAAGAACGCGAAGTGGAGCGTCCCGTTCTTGAACTCGATGAGCCGGGCGGCGGCGTCCGGCATGAACCGGATGATGAGCCCGTCGAGCTTGGGCTTGCCCCGGAAGTAGCGCGGGTTGGCCTTCAGGACGAGGCGGTCGCCCTCCTTCCAATCCACGTACATGAATGGCCCCGTGCCGATCGGGGCGCGGGAGAGCGGATGCTGGAGCAAGCCCTTGACGGGGATCGACCCGTACTTGGCGCGCGGCAGAATGCCTGTCACCGCGGTCGAGACCAGGAACGGCGCATAGGGCTCGGTGAGCCGGACGCGCAGCGTGTGATCGTCGACGACCTCGATGCCGTCGACCCCCGCCGCCTGGCCGTCGTGGAATTCCCGGCAGCCCCGGATCTGCACGTAGTGGTCGACGTACACGTCCGCGATCCGGGGATTGTCCTTGTGACAGATCACCTCCCAGCTCCACTTGACGTCGTGGGCGGTGAGCGGGGACCCATCGTGGAAGACCACGCCCCGGCGCAGCTTGAAGACGTACTCGAGCCCGTCCTTGCTGACCGTCCACGATTCGGCGAGATCGGGCTTGGCCTGGTACGTGTCGTCGTCGAACCGCGTGAGCCCGTCGAACAGGAGATTGTTCATGACGCGCATGGTCGAGACGATGTGCGTCAGCGGGTTGAGGTTGATGAAGGTGGCGCCCACCGCCACGACGGCAACCTTCTCGGCCGGCCATGCAGGAGGGGGCGCGACGACCGCGATCGCCGTCAGCATCAGCGAGAGCCGCACGGCACGCGGGAGCATGCGGAACGTCGGCCAGCCTCGACGGAACCTGCGCGCGCGCTCGCTCATGCTCGCATTCTCCTCGGCGCCCCTGCGGCCGCGGACCGCTGCGGATCGAACGCGTCGCGCAGCCCGTCGCCGACGAGATTGTAGGTCATCACGGTGAGAAAGATGAACAGCCCCGGAAAGAAGCTGATCCACCAGGCGCGGAACAGGTACTCGCGCCCCTCGGCGACCATGCTGCCCCAGCTCGCGGCCGGGGGCGGCACACCGACGCCGAGATAGGACAGCCCGGCTTCGACGAGGATCACGTAGGCCACGCGCAGGGTCGCCGCCACGACGATCACGGGCACCACGTTCGGCAGGATGTGCCGGGCCATCGTCCGGAGCCCGCCGGCGCCGAGGGCGCGCGCGGCCTGGACGAACTCTCGCTCGCGCAAGGTCAGGAACTCCGCGCGGACCACGCGCGCCGTGATCGGCCACGAGGTGAGGCCGATGGCGAGGATCAAGAGCGGGAGGCGCGCCCCGAACACGGCCACGAGCGTGATCAGGAGAAAGAACGTCGGGAACGTCACGACCGTCTCGGTGAGGCGCATGAGCGCCCCGTCGACGGCGCGCCCGTAGAAGCCGGCGAGCCCCCCGACGACGACTCCCACGACGACGCTCACCGCCATCGAGAGCAGCCCGATGGCCTGGGAGACACGCCCGCCCCAGAGGGCGCGGCTCAGCACGTCGCGCCCGAAGTTGTCCGTGCCCATGGGGTGCGCCGCGCTCGGGGGCTCCGCCACCCGGCCAGGCCGTTGCTCGGTCGGATCGTACGGGGCGAGCGCCGGTGCGAGGAGCGCGCTCGCCACCAACGCGACGAGCACGACGGCGCCCGCGAGCGCGCGGGGGTTGGCCGCGAAGCGCCGCCACTCCCCGCGCCGTTCCGCACGGGCGCCCGGCATGGCCTGGGCGATGTCGAGTGCTCGTTCCGCCACGTCAGTCGAGCTCGATGCGGGGATCGAGGACGGCGTACAGGAGATCGACGACGAGCGTGCTCACCAGGACGGCCACGGCGGTCAAGAGATTGAGCGTCATGATCGTCGGGTAGTCGCGGTTCAGCGCCGCCTCCACGACGAGGCGGCCGATCCCGGGCATGGCGAACACCGACTCGATGACGGCGGTCGACCCGATCAACACCGGCACGAGCAAGCCGACCACGGTCACGACCGGAAGGAGGGCGTTGCGAAGGGCGTGGCGGTAGAGCACCAGCGACTCCGACAGCCCCTTGCTCCGCGCCGTGCGCACGTAGTCCTGCGCGAGCGCCTCGAGCATGGAGCTGCGCGTGTAACGCATGATCGGCGGCAGGAGCCCACTGGCCAGCACGATGGTCGGCATCACGAAGTACGGGGCCATGTCGAACACGGTGTAGGTGAGGCTCGTGGCCGGCCCGGTGCCGCTGGCGGGCAAGACGCGCAGGATCCCGGCGAACACCCACATCAGCACGAGGCCGAACCAGAAGCCCGGCAGCGAGATGCCACCGAGCGCCGCGATCGACAACCAGTTGTCGAGACGGCTATACGGCCGGCGCGCCGACAGGACGCCCATCGGCACGCCGAGGAGAAGGCTCAGCGCGATCGCGCCCCCCAGGAGGACGGCCGTGATCGGCAATCGTTCGGCGAGCATCGCGAGCACCGGCTGGCCCGTCCGCAGGGAGTGGATCTCGCCGGTGGCGAGCTGCTTCAAGATCGACACGAATTGTACGGGCCAGGGCGCGTCCAGGCCGAGCGAGGCTCGAAACCGCTGGAGCTCCTCGCGACTCAACAGCGTGGTGTCGACGAGCATGGCGGCGGGATCGCCCGGCGCGAGCCGGACGATGAGGAACGTGACGAGGGCGATGCCGAGCAGGACGGGAACGAGCTGGGCGACGCGTCGGATCAAGTAGCGACGCATCAGGACGCCGTCGCCTCAGCGCCGGGCGAATCTCATGCGAGCGTCAGCCGTGCGCCGCACGAGCCTCAAATGAGGGTCAGCCGGAGTGTCTGGAGCGCCTCATGCCAGCGTCAGCCGGGCGCCCAGGGTCTTGTCGAGCGGAAGAGGGCCCTTCGGCGCCGAGGTCGCGAGCGCCGCCGCGTAGGGGGACGGTCCCCGAGCCGCGAGCCAACCCGCAAGCGGACTGTCTGCGCCACGCGGGGTCACGAAGTCGAGCGCGTGTGGGCCCATCGTCACGCGCGCGCCGGACGCGCCGAGGTCCGCGTGCTCTACCCGCGCCACGTTTGTCCCAGGAACACGGTCATACCACTTCTGGACCGTTGCCACGTCCGAGACGGCCACCGTGACGCTCTGGATCCCCGTGACGCCATTGTCGTGGCGAGTCGCCTGCGGCACGCGCTCGCCGCGCGGAGTCTCATCCTCGATCAGGAAGGGCGCCACGCCTCCGTGCACATCGGGAATGGACAGCACCCAGCGCAGTTCGTAGCCGTCGGGACGGACGCGACTCAAGGGCCGCGGATCGGCGAGGGCGACGCCAGCAGCGCGAAACGCGCTCGCGTCGCCGGCCAGGTCGTCGGTCTGCAAACAGAAGTCGATCAGGCCGCCGCCCTGCTGCAGGCGCTGGTACCAGCGATGCTGCGCGTTCGGCTCGAAGAACGCGATCAGCTCGAGATACGAGCCGTCGGCGAACGCGATGAGCGCGTTGTGCGTGCCGATCGGATGCCGGCCGCCCGGGACCACCGTGAAGCCGAGCCCGCGGTAGCTCGCGATGGCCGGGTCCAGCTCGGGCACGACGATGACGAGATGATCGACACCGTTCAGCATGGGGCGCGCTCCTTCCTCGCGAAGGCCGGCTCGTGCCCGGCGCCCTGGACGGTACCGGCATCGACCTAGTGGTGTCAATCGCGTCGCGCTCCGTCCGTCCCGGATGCGCACGCACGTGCAGTAAGGACAGCTTTCGCTTGACTCCGCTCGATCCAGCGACGACTGTAGCGCGAGGCCGTCAGTGAATCCATGCGCCCGTCGATCACGACGATGTTGGCAGAGCGAACGTCCAGCGTGATGGTGCAAGCCGCGCTCGTCGTACTGGTCGTCGCGTGCTCGCTTTTCGGTTGCGCCTGGCGAACCGCGACCGCGGAGCACTACTTTGGCCCAGTGCTGTTTCGAGTCAGCTGGCTCGATGGTGCTGCGCCGACCAGCCAGGTCCTTGCGATCGGGATCCTCGCCGAGGGCGGACGCCAGTGGGGCGTGTCGCTGGGTGTCATGGAACGAATCGCAGTGTCGCCTGTCTACATGCAGGGGACCGATATCGAGGAACCCCAGCGACGGCCGCAGTGGTCGGCGCTGGGGGCCGCCGTTCTCCCGGCCGTTCGTCACTGGATGTTCAGCCCTGTCTACCTGAGGGTCGAGGAGATCGGGACGCCCGTGCTGGTGGCGCGGCGGCTCTTCGGCGCCCAGATCGTTGCGGGCCCCGAGGCGAGAGCAGCGTCGCTCGGAGTGGTGTCCCTCGCGCACGTCGATGTCCCCGACGACGCGTTCTCGCAGATTCACTTCGATAGCAGGGCGCCCATGGCGACGCGTGTCCGCGTGTGGCGCGCCGGCCCCGACCACGAGCTTCCGCCGGTCCATCTTTTCGAGGAGACCATGCGATGAGATCACTCAACACCTTGACGACAATCGTTCTGGGCCTGTCGGTCGTCATGTTGGGCCTCGCCGGCTGCGTCGGCAAGACCCTGGTATTCGGCACGGCGACGAAGTTCGGTCTCGACGCGTCTCAGCGCGCTGACCAAACGGTGGAGGTGACGATGGGCTATGACCGCTACGAGATTGCGAGCATTCCAGCCGTCAGGGAAGACGCGGCGAAGGCGGACCCCGAGACAACGGCGGGGAAGGACACCTACTCGGTCCTCGGCATCTTCAGTGTCAGCTACGGGAATCCCTTCTCGACCGAGCCTCTCGTCCTCCGGCAGTTCTTCGCCACGGGATGGGCCGCACGCGGCGCGGCTCTGAGGCCGGCATTTCAACAGTTCTTCGGTCGCAAGACGGGCGAGATCATCAAGCAGGGCGACGCCGAAATCCAGCGCGAACGGTCGGCAGGGGGCCGATGATGCGCCGCCTCGTGCTGGTCGCTGGCTGCGTCGTGCTGTTGTCGGCGAGCGGATGTGGCACGCCCCGGGTGAACCTGATCACCGGCACCACGATCGGCCTGAAGGCGACGCCAGGGGACGGGCAAACCCGACCTCCCCAGGTCATGCTCGGATACAAGCGCGGGGAGGTGGCCCTCGTGCCGACGAGCGGCAATGGGGCCACTGAGACGACCGACGCCCAGTCCGCGCTTGCCTCGTTTCACTTCAGCACCCGCTGGTTCGGGCATACGGAGATTGATTCCTTCATTGCGACCGGCAATGCCGCGCGACACCTGGGTGACTCGACCGAGTACGCGGCGACGCTGGCAAAGGTCACGCTCGGCGTGGTGCCAGACGCTGTCCAGCAGCGCCGCGTCAAACTCACCGCTCAGGCCGAAGGGCTGACAGAGCCTCAAGCCGAGAGCGTCCTCGCGAGTCTCAACTACGACAAGAAGCCCGGCAAGAGCGCGAAGGCGTCGATCAACGACTACATTCTCGACGCGCAGACGGATGTGCTCGTCGAGCGCCTCGAGTCCGCGTTCTTCCGGTTGCCCTGAGGAGGCCACGATGGCGGTCACACTTCGAACGCTCGACACCACCAGTAGCGTGGCAGACCAGCAAATCGCGATTCGGCAGGCTGAAGATCTCGGGTTCCGCCTCGTGAGTGTCACTACGGGCCGCGTCGGGGGCGGCGTGGCCAATATGGTCACGCTGCTTCAGCAGCCAGGTGCGCCACCGACTCCGATCACGCTCGAGGTGGTCGACGGCGCTCTCAATCAGGGCGCTCAGGAGGCGGCGCTGAACAACGCGGGCCGGCAGCTGATTTGCTACGGCTCGATGCGCGTGAACGGGGTCGCCCAGAACGTGGCGGCCTGGCGAATCCAGGCCTGACGTCCGAGGCAGGGCAAGATCAGCCGAACGCGATACGCTAGTCCAGCCAGTCTTCTTCCTTCAGCTTCCGGGGCAGGTACGTCTTCGTCAGGTAGCGGAAGTCCTTGTTGGCCAGCGCGTCGAGCTCGTACTTGAGGCCGGCGCCCAGCATCCGCTTGATCTCCTCCTGCCAGGGCTTCTTCTGGAACCAGCGGTAGCGGAGCAGCTCCTTGGCCCGGCCGATATCCTTGTCGTTCAGCTTGATGCCGACGTTCCTGGGGAGGCCGTACCGGTCGGGATCAGCGCTGGACAGCCCGATGAACTTGGCCTTGGGGATCGCCATGCGCTCGCTCTCGAACGCGAGGTTGATCGACCCCTGCTTGACGACCGAGTAGATGTAGTAGCCCCACGGGTCGTTGTCGACGAGGACGTATACGGGCAGCTTGTACTCCTCGTGGAGGCGGCGGGCCAGGCGCCGGACGCCGCGGGGAGGCTGGCCGTTGCCGGTGAGCAGCACGCAGTTGTAGCGGCGCCAGAACTTGTCCTCGGACAGCCGATTCCACTGCGTGCCCTTCTCGACGAGCAGGACGAAGTCGGCGGTGCAGCGCCGGATCTCGATGTACTCGGGCTCGACGATCGAGGGGACCGAGTAGCCGCCCTTGCCGAGGCGCGCGCAGTCCACGCGATCGCCGTCGTCACCGAGCACGAGCGGTCCCACGACGCTGCCGGCGTTCTCGGCGCGCACGTGTAGCTCCTCGCGCAGCGCGGCCAGCGCGACCTCGAGATCCTCGATCAGGGGGTCGGATTCGTTCTGGCCATCGAAGGTGTTCTCGTGCGACCCCTTCATCGTGTGCTTGGTGCGGTAGTAGATCTCGCGGAGGGAGGTCGTGAGGTTCGCCCGCTGCAGCTCGGCCAGCGCGTCGGCGACCAGCACGGTCTGCATGAACTTCTTGGCCATCCCGGCGTTGAAGAACGAGCGCGCCTGCTTCTTCTTGCCCAGCTCGATGATGCCGCGCTTCTCGTTGAACGCGATGTTGGCAAGGCTCCGCACGGGGATGGCCAGCGTGGGATCCTTGCTGCGATCGGCGGCGACGATCACGGTGTCGGCCACGCCGATGAGTTTCTTCTCGACCGCGCCGGGCCCCTTCGGCTTCGCTTGCGCCATGCGGGCCTATCTCCTCTTGCCTCGAGCCGTCTTCGCGCGCTTTGCCGTCGCGCTCGCGCGCCTGGCCGCGGTGCCCGTGCGGCCGGCGGTCGTGCTGGTGCGCCCGGGCGGCGCGCTCGGGCGCCTCGCCGTCGTGCTGGCGTGTTTGGCCGTTGACCGCCTGGGCTCGGCTGTCGCCCTCGTGCTCGTCGCGCTGTCGCGCTCGAGCGATGGCGCGCGGCGCCTGGCGCCGCCGCGCTCGGTCCCGCCAGCGGAACGGCCCACCCCCCGCCGTGTCCGCCGGCCCGCGTGGGGCGCATCCGTCTCGGGGCCCGGCTCCTCCGGAGGTGTTGCCTCTGGAGCCGCGGCCTCGCTCGCGGGGGTCGTCGCCGGCGCCTCTCCTTCAGTCCCGTCCGCCGTGACGATGATCGAGTGGGGCAGGCCGGCCGGCCCGCCGTCGTGGCCGAGGATCTCGTCGGTCCTCGTGCCGCCGGTCCGCTTCGCGGCCATCTTCTGGAGCTGGGTCCGGAGCGCGTCCTTGGACAGCGTGCCGCCCTTCAGCCGCGCGCAGGCGTCGACGACCTCCTCGATGTACAGCTCGAAGATGTTGCGCCGGCGGAATTCGCTCTTCGCCCGCTCGCGGCGCCGCAGGAACACGCCGAGGCGGCGGCCGCATTCCTGTAGCGCGAGCTTGATCTCCTTCCGGATCTCGTCGTAGTCGGCGATCGCTTCCTTCGACTCGCTCGTGAACGGCACCCAGACCGACGCCATGTGGACGAAGATCACCATCGGGCCCGCCGGGAGCGCTCCGCGCGACTGGGCGACGCCGTAGTTCCGCCACGCGGTGTCCAGCACCGCCTTGAACGTCGCGCAGGCCGACTGCTGATACAGGAGGGGCACGCGGTTGGCGTAGCGGATGACCCGCGCCAGCTCGTCGCCGTCCGTCCGCTGCTCTCCCTCGGCGAGCGCCACCTCGGGGGCGTCGGGCGTCGCGGCCTGATCCGATCCCCTGCCGTAGGCCAATCCCGCCTCGATGATGAACGGATTGCCGCGGTACACGGCCGGCGGCCGCGTGACCGCCGTGTAGAACTCGCCCTTGATCTGCGTGTAGAGGCCGTGCAGGATCGCCTTCTCGCCGATCGGCGAGATGCAGTTCGCCGGCGGCGCCATGATCTTGGTCGTCTGGATGGCCTTGTAGAGCGCCTCGGCGTCCTCGCCGTGGATGTTTCGCGGCCGCGCGTCCGGCGACAGCTTCGCGCTCCGACAGATCTCCTGGGCGACGGCCGGGGACACCCGGCTGAAGTCGCCGGCGAGAAAGCCGGCGAGCGAGTGGCTCGCGGTGTCGTGGAGCATCCTGAGGAGGACGCCGAACTCGATGCCGTACGGGTGCGGCTTGATCTCGCGGGGCTGGGGCGGCAGCTCATGGATCGTCCGCGGATACTCGCGGACGTCGCCCTCCGGCGTGGCGTAGGCGAGCTTGACGTGCGCGTTGGCGATGGCCGTCTGCTCGAGGTACTCGTCCACCGACGCGCGGCCCTTCTGGTAGCGCCCGTCCACCTCGAGCGTCACCCGGGTGCCGCGCGGCTGTTCCCAGTCGATCTTCTTGTTCTCGAAGATCCTCGGCTCGTTCTTCTTGGTGTCGATGGACACCTCGAAGTAGTGGGCCGCCGCCCGCGGACCCGTGCGCGAGGTGATCTGGACCGGCTTGCCGGTCGTCAGCTGCGCGTACATGCCGGCCGCGGAGATGCCGATCCCCTGCTGGCCCCGACTCATGCGCAGCCGGTGGAACTTCGAGCCGTAGAGGAGCTTGGCGAAGATCGGGGGAATCTGCTGGCGCACGATCCCCGGGCCGTTGTCGGTGACGGTGACGCGGAAGCGGGTGGCCTGGCTGACCGGTGTCGCGGCCGTCCCGTTCCCCCCCGCGACCTCCACCGTGACGGCGACGTCCGGGAGGATGCCCGACTCCTCCGACGCGTCGAGCGCGTTGTCCACGGCTTCCTTGACGCACGTGAGCAGCGCCTTCCGGGGATTGTCGAAGCCCAGGAGGTGGCGGTTCTTGGTGAAGAACTCCGAGACGGAGATCTCCCGTTGCCGGGCGCCCATCTCGACGGCGGACACGAGCGTGGCCATTGCCTTTCTGTGATACCAAATCCGCGCTGATCGGCCGCCCTTAATCTCCGCGCGAATCGGCGACCGCCTCTCGGCGGAGGCGCCGCGCCGTCGTGACACCGCTGCTCGCGACGTCCAGTCCGTCCTGAAAGATGTCTTGACGTGAAACGAACGTTCGTTCTATATTCCGAGCATGACACCGAGGTCGACGGGCAAGGGCGCCGAGACGCGACAGACCATCCTGGACCATGCCCTGGCGCTTGCGACGCGGGTGGGCATCGAGGGCCTCACGATCGGCCGCCTGGCCGACGACCTCGGGATGTCCAAGAGCGGGCTGATCGCACACTTCCAGACGAAGGAGGCGTTGCAGGTGCAGGTCCTCGAAACGGGCGCCCATCGCTTCGTCGAGGAGGTGCTCCGGCCCGCGCTGAAGGCGCCGCGCGGAGAGCCGCGGCTGCGCGCGCTGTTCGAGGGATTCCTCACGTGGGAGGCCTCGCCGTCGCTGCCGGGCGGCTGCCCGCTGATCGCCGCGTCCACCGAGCTCGACGATCGCCCCGGGCCGGCGCGAGACTACCTGGTCCGGGCCCGGCGAGATTTCTTCGACCTGCTCGCCGGCACGGTGCGCTCCGCCATCCAGGAGGGCCACTTCAGATCCGACCTCGATCCGGAGCAGTTCACCTACGAGTTCTGGGGCGCCATGCTCGGCTATCATCACGCGTCCCGTCTGATGCGCGACCCGCGCGCGTCCGAGCGCGCGACCCGGGCCTTCGACTCGATGATCCGCGCGGCGCGCGTGGATGGCGGCGCCGGCCCGGCTGCCCGCGCGTTGGCCACAAGCTCGCGCTCGGGCGTCCGCTCGAGCCGGTAGGAGGGAAGACCCATGTTCACGCTGAGCAGCCTGCTTCGCGGAAATAATAGAACGATCGTTCGTGCTACCGAGCCGACGCCCGTCGTTCCCGGGTATCCGTGGGCGCTGACCCGCCACATCGAGCTGACCGACGGCGCGGCGCTCTTCATCCGCCCGATCCGCCCCGACGACGCGCCACGGCTCGTCGCGTTCTTCGAGCGACTGAGTCCGCGCTCCATCTACCAGCGGTTCTTTCGCGCCTACGACCGGCTGCCCGACCACTGGTATCACCACTTCGCCAACGTCGACTACCGCGCGCGCCTCGCGCTCGTCGCGGAGGAGCCGGGAGGAATCCTGCACGCGCTGGCGCAATACGAGCCCGGTCCCGGCCCCGGCGTGACCGAGATCGCGATCGCGGTCGAGGACGCGTGGCAGCGGCGCGGCCTCGGCGGCCTGGTGCTCGACGCCCTGCTGACCGCTGCCGAGGCGCGGGGGCTCCACCGGTTCACGGCCGACGTCCTCGCCGACAACCAACCGATGCTTCGCATGCTGAGACGCCGAGTCACCATCCATCGCCGGGAGCTCGAGGCTGGCATTCTCACGATCGAGTTCGAGCGTCGGCCAACCACCGAGCGACCGCGACTCGCCGAGTGGCGGCTCGCGTGATCGCGATCGACAGGAGAGCGCGATGACAACGATCCCGAAAGCGATGGGTGTCGTGCCCGTCGAGGCGTTCAAGACCGCGTCCGGACTCGAGGTCCTGCAGCGCATGCTCGCCGGCGAGTTGCCGGCACCCCCCATCACCGCCGTGCTGCCGTTCACCCTCTCGGAGGCGGAGGCGGGGCGGGTGGTGTTCGAGGGCGAGCCGACGGCGGAGCTGCTGAACCCGATGGGGGCCGTCCACGGCGGCTTCGCCATGACGCTGCTCGATTCGGCGATGACGTGCGCCGTGATCAGCGTGCTTGGCGCCGGCGAGGGATGCACGACGATCGAGACGAAGGTCAACTTCGTCCGCGCGCTCATGCCGTCCACGGGACCGGTGCGCGCCGAGGCCCGGTTGATCCACGGGGGCGCCCGCGTGGCCACGGCGGAGGGACGGGTGCTCGACACCGCGGGCCGGATCTACGCGCACGGCACGTCGACGTGCCTCAGGTTTCCCCTCTGACGAACGGCGCCGCGCTCCGGGCCTCGCCGATCGGTCAGGAGACGGACGCGGTGGTGGGTCGCGCCGATGCGCCCGTCGTGGCGTCGGACCGCTGAGGCGCGCTCTCCTGCCCGGGCGGCGGTACGGCGCCGGGCAGATCGACCGTGAACGTGGCGCCCGCCCCGAAGCCCTCGCTGTCGGCGCGCACGCTCCCGCCGTGGCGCTCGACGATCCGCTTCACGATGCCGAGGCCAAGCCCCAGCCCGTGGCTGGCGTCGGCGCCGGGCGTCAGCCCACGGCGGGATCGCTCGAAGATGTGCGGAAGTTGCTCGCGCGGGATGCCGAGCCCCGTGTCGGTGACACTGAGCCGCGAGCCTCCGTTCGCGCGGCGCTCCAGGACGACGTCGACCCGGCCGCCCAGCGGCGTGAACCTGAGCGCGTTCGTCACCAGGTTCCAGACGACCTGCTGCATGCGACCGGCGTCGATCAGCGCCGGGTGAGCGGGTCCCGCGGAGCACTCGAGGCGTACGCCCTTGCCTTCGGCGCTCGGCTGGAGGGCCTCGCACGCGTCCGTCACGACGCGGGAGAGGTCCGCCCACGCGGGCTCGAGCGTCAACGGCCCCCGGTCGCCTCGGCCGATATCGAGCAGATCGCGAATGAGGAAGGCCTGGGCCTGCACGTTGCGCTCGATGACGGCCAGCGCGTGCTCCTGTTGCGCGGCGTCCAGGTTCGAGCGGAGCAAGGACAACCACCCGATGATCGCGTGCAGCGGCGTGCGAAGCTCGTGCGACAGCGTCGCCATGAACTCGTCTTTCTGGTGATTGGCCGATTCCGCCTCGGCGCGCGCCGCTTGCGCCTGCTCGAGCAGGCGGCGCATTCGCTCCTTGGACACCGCGAGCGACGCCATCGCCTGCTCGGCGGCGCGGTGCTCGCGCTCCACGGCATCCCGCTCGCGCGCCTCCTTCGCTGCGAGCGACTGACGGAGATCCTCGACCTCCGCGATTCCCGACGACGCCTCGCCTGCCGCGGGCCCGCCCCGCGCGTGCCCCCCGGCGGGGAGCGCGTAGAGGGCGCCGGCGATGCGCCGGCCCAGGATGCCGGCCATCGCCAGGCTGATCACCGCGACCGCCGCCGCGCCCACGCACGCCAGGAGGAGCCACCGCCGCGCGCCGGCATACTCGGCGCCGGCGGGGATCCCGAGCGCGACCGTCTGCCCGGACAGCGGCGAGCGCGCGAACGCGTAGTAGACGGGCGAGGGCTCGAACCACGCCGGCCGCAGCCAGCCCTGATCGTGGGCGGCGATCAGCGCGCGAAGCTCGGGCGACGCGGGTCTGCCGGCGCCGGTCCGGGTTGGTGCGTGAGCGATCACCGCGCCGCTCCGGTCGAAGAGACTCACGGTCCATCCCTCGGCGAGGCCCCGACCAGCACGGGGCTCTCCGAGCCGATCCGCTGCGAATGCCCCCTCGCGGTCGGCCGTCAGCGCGATGGCGCGAGCCATGGCGATCAGGCGCTCCTCGGTCGCGCGCCGCTCCAGCCCGACGTGGACTGCGAGCGCGATGGCCGCCACGGCGACGAGGGACGCGAGCGCGCCGAGGACGAGTCCGATCAGATGGGCGCGGATGGAACGTGGCCGGCGTGCTCGGGGAGCGCGCGATGTCGGTCGTGGCGGGGCATTGCTCATGGCCGGCCTCGCCCACGGTTGTCGCCGAGCCCGGGTGCGCCGGCTATGGGACCAGGGGCGTACGCCCCTGGACGTACTCCCGCCAGACGGAGCCGAGCCGGACGCGAGGCCGATGTCGAATTTCGTGGGGCCCGATCGACCTTGTGCTGAAGTCAGACGGCGGTGAAGTCGAAGAGTGACTTCGCCCGAGAGGGGGACGACGTGACGTCCGAGAGCGAACGCGGCGCGGCCGGTGGAATCTTCTACGGGTGGGTGGTCGTCGGCGTGGGTATCGTCGTGAGCTGCATCGGGGTCGGGGCGATGCTCTCGCTGAGCGTGTTCCTCCAACCCATCTCGGAGGCCATGGGCTGGTCCCGCACCGGGGTCTCGACGGCGGCGCTGATCAACTGGCTCGGCATGGGCGTGGGCTCGTTGATGTGGGGCGCGCTGTCCGATCGGTTCGGCACGCGGGCCGTCGTCCTCGCCGGCGGCGCGCTCCTCGGCGTGGGCCTGGTGACGGCGAGTCAGGCGTCGACGCTCGGCCAGTTCCAGATCCTGTTCGGCGCGATCGTCGGGCTGGCGGCAGGGAGCTTCTATACCCCGCTGACGGCGACGACCACTCGCTGGTTCACCCGGAACCGGAGTCTCGCCGTCGCGCTGGTCTCGGCCGGGGTCGGTCTCGGCTCGACGACGGTGGCGCCGCTCGCGCGGTGGATCATCACGAACTACGACTGGCGCGTCGCCATGTTCGTGATCGGCGATATCGCGTGGCTCGTCATCATCCCGCTCGCGTTCCTCGTGCGCGAGCCCTCGGCGCCCGCAATCGCCGTCGCCTCCACCGCGACGACCGGCGCCGATGGGCCCGAGATGACCGTGAGCCAGGCCCTCCGCACGCCGCAGTTCGCCGCGCTCGCGCTCACGTACTTCGCCTGCTGCGCGACCCACTCGGGGCCGATCTTCCACATGGTCACGTACGCGATCGACCACGGCGTCACCGCCATGGCCGCGGCCACCGTGCTGAGCGTCGCGGGTCTGGCCTCGCTCGGCGGCAAGATCGTCTGTGGCCTCATCGCCGACCGCGTCGGCGCGAAGCGCACGCTGGTCGTGGGGCTGGCCGTCCAGGCCGTCGCCGCGAGCCTCTACGTTTTCACCCGCGACCTGCCGAGCTTCTACGCGCTCGCGCTGCTGTTCGGCTTCGCCTACGGCGGCGTGATGCCGCTCTACGCCATCCTCGTCCGCGAGTACTTCGGCGCCCGCATCATGGGAACGACCTTCGGCGCGGTGGCGTTCGTGTCGACGCTCGGCATGTCGCTCGGGCCGTGGGCCGGCGGCTGGCTCTACGACACGTTTGGCAGCTACGTCTGGCTCTACCTCGGCTCGTTCGGCGTCGGGGTTGGGGCGGTCGCCATCGCGCTCACGTTCCGTCCGCCGCGCCCGGTGCCGGCGGGGGTGCCGAGCCCGAGCACCGCCGGCTGAGGTCCGAAGGCCGCGCCAGGCGCTCCTGACGGGCCCGCCAGTCCCGCGCCATCCGCGGCTGGCGCGCCGGGTCGACGACCTCCTCGGCACGGTCGACCGCTGCGGAGCTCCAGGCAAACCGCGTCGGGATTTTCCTCATGTCATCGGCTCTTCCGACCGATGAAGGGCCCGGAATGGTTCCCCCGAAACGTCCCGCGTGTCGGGGATGTAGACCCGCATGAGCCTGGCGTGACCGACCGGACGAAGGAGTTGCGCGGATGAGACGGTATCGCGACTGGAAGCTGACCGCCAAGGTGCTGGTGCCCATCGGATGCGCCCTGCTCGTCGTCGCCCTCCTCGGGACTGCCCTGATCTATCAGCAGCAGATGCGCCAGGTCCACGTGCAGGCCGGCAAGATGGCGCATGCGCTGGCGCTCCAGATCGCCGAGGATCGCAGCTACTACACGAAGAACGTGGTGGCCAAGCTCAAGAACGACGGGCTCGAGATCGTGCCGGGCGACTCCAGCTTCCATGGCCGGAAGGGCGGCATCCCGCTGCCGGCGACCTTCGTCAAGGAGATCACCGAGGCGATCAACAAGAAGGGCTACTACAAGGCCGACCTCATCTCCCCCTGGCCGATCAACAAGGGGAAGGGACCACGCACCCCATTCGAGCGGGAATCGCTCGAGATGCTCGCGAAGGACCCGACGACGCCGCAGCAACTGGTCCCGAACGACGACGGGTCGGCCCGGCTCGTCTACGTGACGGCCGACGTCGCCGCGGCCCAGGCGTGCGTGACCTGCCACAACAGCCATCCGGAGAGCCCCAAGAAGGACTTCAAGCTCGGCGATCTGATGGGGGCTCTGGTCATCGAGGTGCCGCTGACGGCGGAGATCGCCTCGGCGCGCACCCAGGCCGCCGCCATGGCGGGCGGGATGGCGCTCGTGATCACCGGCGTGTTCGCGTTCCTGGGCCTGATCATCCGGCGGTTCATCCAGCGGCCCGTCGCGACGTTCATCGACGGCATGGAGCGCGGCGCAGGGGATCTCACGGTGCGCGTGCCCGTGGGCGGCCGCGACGAGATCGGTCAGCTCAGCGCGTGGTTCAATCGGTTCATGGAGAATCTGCAACACATCATGCGCGAGGTTCGTGAGGGCGCGTCGAGCGTCACGACGGCATCGCGCGAGCTGTCCGGCGCCGCCGAGCAGCTCTCCCGGGGCGCCCAGGACCAGGCGTCCTCGCTCGACAGGACCGCCGCCGCGCTCGAGGAGATCACCGGCACCGTCAAGCAGAATGCCGACAATGCCCGGCAGGCGAGCCAGCTCGCGGTCGGCTCACGCGACGTCGCGGAGCAGGGAGGGCAGGTGGTGTCCGACGCGGTGCTCTCCGTGCGGGAGATCAACACCTCGTCGAGGAAGATCGCCGACATCATCAGCACGATCGACGAGATCGCCTTCCAGACCAACCTCCTGGCGCTGAACGCCGCCGTCGAGGCGGCGCGCGCCGGCGAGCAGGGCCGCGGGTTCGCGGTCGTGGCGGCGGAGGTGCGCAACCTCGCCCAGCGCAGCGCGGCTGCGGCCAAGGAGATCAAGCGTCTCATCCAGGACTCCGTCCAGAAGGTGGAAGCCGGCTCCGACCTCGTCGACAAGTCCGGCGAGACCTTCAACGAGATCGTCGGATCCGTCAAGCGCGTCACCGACATCATCGCGGAGATGGCCGCCGCCTCGCAGGAGCAGTCGTCCGGAATCGACGGAGTCAACCAGGCGGTGACCGAGATGGATCGGGTCACGCAGGCCAACGCGGCCCAGACGGAAGAGCTGTCCTCGACCGCCCAATCGCTGGCGGATCAGGCGGAGCAGCTCCGCGCGCTCGTCGCCCGCTTCGATCTCGGGGACGCCGCCGCGCACATGCCGGCGCTTCCTGCCGTCTCCTCGCCGCCGCGAGAGCCGAAGCCCCCAGCCGTCGCGCGACACCGAGGGCGTGCTGTCGCCAAGCCTCGCGCCGCCGTCCACCACGGCGCCGGTGACGTGAAGGACGCCGTCTTCGACAAGGTCTAGCTGCCGGGAGCGGCTCAGCTGCGATCGCCGCGCCCTGGCGATCGCAGCTGAGCCGCCGCGGGGTCAGGCTGACTTCAACGCCTCGTAGACGCTCTTCTCGAGTCGCCCATACAGCTTCAACGTCGTCGGATCGGCGAACGGAAGAATCTGCGTCATGATGAGGCCGGTCACGCGCTTGCTCGGATCGATCCAGTAGTACGTGTTGAAGATCCCGCCCCAGCTCACGGTCCCGGCGCTCCGGCCGTTCGGCCCGGGCTGCTGGTTGAGCATGTAGCCGAGCCCCCAGCGGATCTCGGCGCCCGGGAACAGGTCGACGTCGTTGGAGAGATTGGGCATCTGGGTCTTCATGATGCCGCACGCGATGGTGCCGGTGTGGTTCTTGTTCATGTCGGCGACCGTCTCCGGCTTGAGCAGGCGCACGCCGTTGACGGTCCCGCCGTGCAGCAGCATCTGGAGAAACGTGAGATAGTCGCGCCCCGTCGAGTAGACCGGCCCTCCACCCGACCAGAACTCGGGGTTGGGGACCGGCGCCCCTTCCCACGGCTGGAGCGCGAGCGTGCCGTCGGCCTGCCGCGCGTGCACGCGGGCCTGGCGGGCGCGCTGCTCGGTGGACACGACGAAGCCGCTGTCCTTCATGCCGAGCGGGGCGAAGATCTTGTCGCGGAAGTACGCGTCGAGTCCTTGACCGCTCAACACCTCGACGAGGCGACCCGCCCAGTCCGTGTTGACGCCGTACATCCACCGGTCTCCGGGGTCGAAGGCGAGCGGCGTGCGGATCGACTCCAGCTTGCCGGTGGGGCGCGGCGGGATCCCCTTCGCCTTGATGTAGCGGCCCGTGTTCGCATCCCAGACGTCGTAGCTGAACCCGGCCGTGTGGGTCAGCAGGTGGCGCAGCGTGATCGGCCGCTTCGCGGGGCGGAGCTTGGGCGCCCCGCCGTCGTCGAAGCCCTCCAGGACCTGGGGCGAGCCGAGCCCCGGGTCGACGTCGGGAACCGGCCCTTCGACCTTGAGCTTGCCCTGCTCGACGAGCTGCATCGCCGCGACGGACGTGATCGCCTTGGTCATCGAGGCGATCCGGAAGACCGTGTCGAGCGTCATCGGCTGGCTCTCGCCCGCTGCGCGCATGCCGAACGCACCCTCGTAGAGCAGCCCCTTGTCCGTGGCCACCATCGCCACGACGCCGGGCACCTCCTTGTTGTCGACGGCCTGGCGCAGCACCGCGTCGATCTGGGCGCGCGCCTGCGCCTGGGCGGTGACCCGGCGCGGGGTGACGCCCACCGATGCGGCGGCGGCAATAGCTGCGGCTCCCTTCAACACGTCGCGACGGCTGTGTCGTGTCGATGCCATGCGCTGTCCCTCCTTGCGCGGGGGGCCACTACTTCATGAGCCCCTGGTCGGTCATCCACTTCTGGAGCATCTGGGCGACCTGGTCGGAGTTCTTGTCCATCATCAGCATGTGCGTGTTGCCGCTCACCCCGAGCTTGGGGAGATCCCACCAGTCCGCGACGCCTCCCTCGGCACGGAGCGCGGCCATGTATCGCTCGGATGCCGGGACGAAGCGCTTCCAGACGTCGCTCTGTCCGATGTAGTCGCCCCAGACCACGAGGTGCGGCACGCCCTTGAGCTTGCCGCCGGCGGCGGCCTCGGGCTTGGGCGCACCGGACGGCTCGATCACGATCAGCGCCTTCACCTTGTCCGGCGCGGCCAGCGCGGCGTTGAACCCGAAGTTGCCGCCCTGGCTGTGCACGAGCACCACGCACGGACAGACCTTCTGGACGTACTGGTTGTAGGCGGCCTGGATCTGCGCGTCGGTCGACGACCAGCGCGGCACGCCCTGCTTGAAGAACTGGTCGAACGCGTCGACCGGGAAGAGCTGCCCCGGGAGGGCGACCCGCTCGGCGGGGTTCAGCTTGTAGCTGCCGACGGGGCCGATGCGGAAGTCCTCCCAGGCTTGCTTCTTGGTGCGGAAGAGCGGCTCGGTCGTGAAGATCTCCGGATAGCGCGCCCAGGACGCGCGGCCACGCTCGACGGCGTCGGACACGTAGACGTCGTGCCCGGCTCGCAGGAAGAACGCCTGCCAGCCCGGCTTGCCGTCCGGCTTGGTCTCCCACGTGACGCCGGTCAACCCGCCGCCGTGCCAGAGCAGCAGGGGATACTTTGCCTTCGGCTGGGCGAGCTTGACGTACTGCACGTACATCTGCTCGACCTCGAAATCGCCGTTCGGGTCGACCTTGATCGGCGCCGAGCCCGCGGTGAACACGACGTCGCGCGTCGGCAAGCCCGACAGCGAGACGGCGCGGCCGCCGACGTGAAAGCTGCCGATGTCGGCGACGGCGAGCGTGTCGGCGGCGGACGAGGTCACGGCGGTCAACGCGATGCCGAGCGCGAAGAGCGCGACGCCCATGTGCATGTGTGGCCTCCTGGCTGGCCGGCGGGTGGGGTAGGGCCTGTGGCGTTGCCGCTCATCGCTTCCTCCTGGGGCGGAAGGACCGGCACTCGACGTCTCCCTGGCCGCCGGATGATAGCAACGGGCCTTGTACGCCGCACGTCGTGATTGGGAACGCCGCCATCGCGAACCGCGATGACGGCCCGGCGCTATCGCGCGGTGAGGTGCTCGACGAGGAGCCGCGCGGCGGGTGGGAGCGACTGCACGTCCTGCACGCAGAGGTCGAGCCGGCGCAGCGCCCACGGCTCGTGCAGCGGGACGACCGCGATCTGGAGCGACGAGCGATAGCTCTCCGCGATCAGCTGCGGCATGATCGCGATGCCGAGCCCGGCCTCGACCATCCGTCCGATCGCATCGAAGCCGGCCGTCCGGATCCGCAGCCTCACCGGTCGGCCCAGCTCGGCCGCCGCTTTCGTGACGAGCGCGTCGATCGAGCTGCCCTCCTGCATGCCCACGAGGTCGTGCGCCAGCACGGCGCCGAGCCGGACCGACGACTGCTTGCGCAGCGGGTGCTTCGGCGGAACGACGACGACCAGGCGATCCTGCCGATAGGGCAGCACGGTGAGCCCGGGGGCGGCGATGTTGCCGCCGAAGATCCCGACGTCGGCGATGCCGTCGGCGACGGCGCGGACGATGACCGGGCTGGTCGCCTCCTCCAGCGCGACGTGGATCAGCGGATGCGACGTCATGAAGCGGCTCAAATCTCCGGGCAGGTACTGCACCATCGCCGAGTTGTTGGCGAACACGCGGAGGTTGCCGCGAACGCCCCGGGCGTGCTCGCCGAGCTCGCTGTCCATCTGGGCCAGATCGCGCAGGAGCACGCGCGCATGGCGCAGGAGGGCGCGGCCCGCGGGCGTGGGCTCGAGGCCGGTCCGATGGCGGCGGAACAGCTGCACCTGCGCCGTCCGCTCGAGGTCGGCGATGCGCTTGCTGATGGCCGACGCCGCGATGTGCTCGCGCTCCGCGGCCTTCGCGACGCTCTGCTGCTCCACCACGGCGACGAACAGCTTGAGCGTGAGCAGGTCGATGTCCACCGCTGCACCGTAGCACGGGCGAGCGGCAGGACGGCGCGGCCCCCCTCAGAGCGACTTCGCGAGACCGGGATACTGCGGGGTGCCGAGGCCCGGGAACACGGTGGCCACGCTCGGATTGGCCAGCCGGCGCACCACGATCTCGCCCAGCACGTTGCGGAAGTCGGTCGTCACGGCCAGATCGCCGTCGGCGAGCTGATCGGCGCGGAGGCCAGGCCACGTCCCGTACACGCGCCCGCCGTTGATGCCGCCGCCGAGGACGAGCCAGCACGAGCCGTGGCCGTGATCGGTGCCTCGCGTGCCGTTTTCCTCGGCTCGACGACCGAACTCGCTCATCGTGACGATCGTGATCCGGGCGGTCCGGGTGCCGAGGTCCGTATAGAACGCCATGAGGCTGCCGGCCAGCTCCGACAGCAGGGAGGCCATCGACCCGTCCGCGCCGCCCTCGCCCTCGTGCGTGTCCCAGCCGCCCAGATCGAGACAGGCGACCTCGAGGCCGAGATCCGCCTTGATGATCTGCGCGAGCTGCCGGAGCCCGGAGGCGAACCACGACCCGTCGGGATAGACGGCGCCGTGCTCCGGCTGGTAGGCGTCGGGATCGAGTCCAGCCACCCGGGCCACCGCTTGAAACGTCTGCTGCGCCTGGATGGAGAGGGGACTCGCGCCACCGTAGAGCGTGGCGAGCGAGCCGAGGAACCGCCCGTCTCCGCGTCCGTCGCCGAAGATCTGGAACTCGTCGAGGGAGGAGAACGCCGTGGCGGGGACCGATCCGCGAAGCGAGGTCTGCACGTGCTCGCCGACGCCGACGGCCCGGAACGGCGAGGCGCTGCCGGCGGCGATCGTCTCGAGGTGGCGGCCGAGCCAGCCCGTGAACAGGACCTTCTGGCCGGGCGTGCCGCGCTCGATGTAGTCCATGCCGTCGAAGTGCGAATGCGTGGGATAGGGCGATCCAATCGCGTGTACCGGCGCGAGCACGCCGGCGGTGTAGAGCGGCGCGAGGGCACCGAGCGCGGGATGCAGACCGAAGAACCCGTCGAGGTTGATCGCGCGGTCGGCCCCCGGACCCGGCGGCGCGATCGCCAGGGTCGGGCGGAGGGCGTAGTACCGCGGGTCGCCGTGAGGGACGACCACGTTGAGGCCGTCGGCGCCGCCGCGAAGGAAGATGCAGATCAGGATGTCGCGCGTCGTCCCGGCGCCGCTCGCGCCGAACACGAGGTGCGGGGTCGCGAGGGTGCCGATCGCGCCGAGGCCGATGGTGCCGAGAAAGGCCCGGCGCGAAAGCGTCGTCTCTCCGTTCATGGGGGTGCCTCCCTTCCTCATCGCCACTGGAAATGGGGCGAGGACACGAACAGCGCGACGAGCCCCGGGGCACGGTTCAGGAGATACGTGAGCGTCACGGTCTGATCCGCCGGCCGTCCCTCGCCCGCATAGGCGACGAACACCTGGCGGTCCGCCGCGTCCAGCGGACGCTGGAGGAAGCGCTGCGCCAGGGCATCGACCATCGCGCCCGGCGTCCGGACGGGAATCGCTGCGATGATGTCGGCGAGGTCGAACGTGACCCCGTCGACCCAGCCGAAGGCGACGTAGGAGGAGACGTTCCAGCGATTCATGAGCCCATTCGTGTTCATCCACGCCCCGCCCACGTCCGGGTAGCCGTTGGGCGGCGCCCAGTCGAACGGCATCTGCCCGAGCGGCTCGAGCAGCCACCACAGGATCGCGTCGAGCCCCGCGTCCGTCGCCGTGGCGCCGAGCGCGCGCAGCGCGGACAGGAGCCACTCGAACGGGCGCTTGAACTTCTGGTCCGCGGCCGCCATGAACTCCGGAGACGCGAAGATGGTTCGAAGGATGGCCCGGATGTCGCCGTCCGTGGCGAGGAACGTCGCGGCCGCCGCGTTCACGAGGGACGCGGGCGGCGTGTCCGCGACGAAGCGCCGGCAGAGCTTGAATGCGATGGTCCGGGCGGTGGACGGATGCGAGGCGAGCAGGTCCAGCACCTGGAGGCCGTCGGTGGTGCCGGGCTGCCCGGCGGGGATGGCGTGCCCGAGCACGGTCTTCGCGCCGTAGTCGTGCGCCTCCGGCTCGAAGCGGAAGTGCCCGAAGGTCGGGCTCTCGTAGTTCCAGTCGATCGTCCAGCCCGTGAAGCACCGGGCGACGGCGACGACGTCCGCCTGCGTGTAGCCGCCGTCGACGCCGAGCGTATGCAGCTCCATCAGCTCGCGGGCGTAGTTCTCGTTGAACCCGTCCACGGGGTTCAGGAAGTTGTCGAGGTAGAAGAGCATCGCCGGACTCCTGGCCGATGCCTTCAGCAGGTCGCGGAAGCGCCCGAGCGCGTGCTTGCGCGCCACCTTCCGGTCGTCCAGCGTCTTGAACCACCGGGTCCAGTCGTTCTCGTGGTAGACGTTGAAGTGATTCGACCAGAACTCGACCATCACCTCGTAGAGCTGCCGCTTGCTCGAGAGCGCGCGGAGGATCGTGGCCTTCTTCAGCTGGTACGGGTGATACCAGAATCGCTCCTCGTCGGTCTCGTAGAACGCGAGGATGCTCTGGATGGGGAGGCCCAAGTCCGGGTACATCGCGGCGACCTGGGCCTCGGTCCCGTCGTCGATGATCGACGTGTAGTCGAGTTGCTTCTCGATCCAGCCCTGGATTCCGAGCCGCGCGATCTTCGCGATTTCCTTCTGGCTCGCTCCGAACGTGAGCCGATGCAGGACGTGCATCGCGGGATCGGGCGCGACGAGCGACCGCGGTCGGCCGCCGATCATCCTCGGCGCGAGCCCCGCTGAAGACGGCCGCATCCCGAGCGGAGCCGCTCGCTTGCGCCCCAACCCGGCGCGCAACGGGCCCTCACCTCGGCTCGGTCGATGTCCGCGCCCTAGCGCCTGGTTCGTCATGACGGCCCCCTTTCCGGGATTCAGAGGGGCCGGAGCACGAGGCGTGCCACGAGGCACCGGGTCCGATCGCTAGCGGCGTGGTCCGGGACTGCGAGGACTTAGCGCGCGACCGATGCGCGCCATCGCGACCGCGCGCCACGAGCCTAGCGCGAGCCCGTCAACGCGCGTCAGGCGCCTGACGCAGAATGGTCAGCGTTGCCGAGCGAACCAGGTAGCGGGGAGCGCGATGCCTAGGCCGGCGTTCGAGCGCGGCATGCGGGCGCCGCCGTTCGAGCGCCGGCTTCGCCGGCGCAACCTGCTGTTTCCTGGGGGAGGCATCGGAGGGGGCCGTCGAGGCCCCCTCCGAAAGTCCTAGGGACAGACCGGCACGAGCGCGTGCGCCACCGGCGTGAACTTGCACCCGAAGGTTGGCGACGCCACCGTCGCGGGTGTCAAGATGTCGTCCCCCTCCGGCTTGACGCCGTTGACGACCCAGTTCACGAGGTCGTCGAAGGCGGTGGTCAGCTCGCCGGCGAGGAATTCGCAGTGCCCGCGCCCCCGGATCGCGCGCTGCACCAGCAGGTCCACGGTCCCAACGTCGATGGCGCGGCGCCGGTAGATCTGCTGCATCGAGAACGGCACGAAGAGATCGCCGAGCGTGTGCAGCGTGAGCACGGGCAGCTTGAACTCGGCGGTGAGCGCGGGCGAGCTGGTGGCGCTGGTGAAGATCCCGTTCTTGTCGCGGTCCTGCTTGTCGGCGGCGATCCTGTTGATGCCGTCGTTGAAGGCCTGCTCCTCCGGCGACAGCGCCGGGTCCGTGTCGAACTGGTAGATGGTGGTGAGGTTCTCGCGACCGGGGCCAGCGACGGCCGCGCCGAAGTTGAACGCGAACGCGCCGCCGGACGGCCCGACGAATCCCTCGTCGAAGACGGCTCGATCCCCGCCCGAGAGGTTCTCGACGATCTGCTTGAACTGCGTGCCCAGCGCCGTGAGCGTCGTCGGGTAGGGCGTCCCGAGCAGCTCGCGCGTCACCAGCCAGCCGGCCTGAGGGTTGGTGTAGTAGTCGGCCGGCGTCGGGACGATGGGATCGTTGCCGACCAGCGTCTCGGCCACGAGATAGAGATCCTGGAAGAAGTCGAACAGCTCGTTGTCGCCCATGACGCCGCAGATCGGCAGGGCCCCCGCGAAGCTGTTGCGCCAGCGCTCGACCATGTGACCGATGACGTGGCCGCCCATCGACGGCCCGTAGAGGTACACGCGATCGGGCTTGCCCTTCACGCCCCCCGGGCCGTCCTTCTTCACCTCGCGCCTGAACGTCTTGAGCAGATCGTAGGTGTCTTCCGCGCCGGTGCCTGGCACGTAGCCGTTGGCGCGATAGCTCGACGCGGCCCAGGCGTAGCCCTTCCCGACGAGATACGCGCGGATGCTGGGGTTCTGGACGAAGAGCTGATCGCCTTCCCCGGCGTAGCCGTGGGTGTAGAGGACCAGATCGCCGTTCCAGTTGGCCGGCACCTCGATGCGCCAGCCGGCCCCGTTGGTGATGCCCCACAAGCGCGTGGTCTCGACGCCCGCCAGCGCGCCGAACGGCAGCGTGGCGGGATCGACGAAGAACCGGCTGGCGTCGACCTGGGTCACCGCCAGCGCGGGGTGAGAACCGGACAGCGTGGCGCCGAGCACGACCGCCGAGACCGCGATGCCGAGAAGCAGTCGCTTCATGGTGCCTCCTCCTCTCCGTTGTGAGGGACGCACGCTCAACACGGACCGACGTGGATGAACTGAGCGTAACGATCTTCCGTCGAGGGAAGCGAGGTGGGCAATCGGGTAATCACCTGAGCGCCATCAGGTGTTCACCTGATTGGCATTTGGGCCTTCACCGACTTGTCGACCGGGCCCGACGCTCCCACAGTAGGCACAGGGATCCCTTGTTCTGTATCCATTGCGCGAATGGTCGGCACCGCAAGGAGGGAGTCATGAAGACAACGCTGTCGGTGATCAAGGCCGATGTCGGCTCGATCGGCGGGCACACCAAGCCGTCGGATCGAATGCTTCGCTGCGTGCAAGGTGGCGTTCGCGAGGCGATGGCGAGGCGATTCATCGTGGACGGCCTCGTCACGTACACGGGCGACGACATCGCGATCATCATGAGCCATACCAGAGGCGCGGGCGCGCAGGAGATCCACCAGTTCGCGTGGGACAGCTTCATCGCGGCCACGGGCGAGGCCAGGGCCGAGGGGATGTATGCGGCGGGACAGGACCTGCTCGTCGACGCGCCGTCCGGCAATCTTCGCGGGGCGGGTCCGGCCGTCGCCGAGATCGAGTTCGAGCGCGACCCACAGAGCAAGGACCGGCCCGCGGAGGCGTTCCTCGTGTTCGCGGCGGACAAGTGCGGGCCAGGCGCCTACAACTATCCCCTCTACACGGTGTTCTGCGATCCCATGCACAACGGGGGATTGCTCCTGAGCCCGCGCCTCCGCCAGGGATTCACGCTGACGATCATCGACATGGACCACAAGGCGAAGCCGGGTGAAGGCGACCGCGTGATCGCGCTCGACGTCCCCGAACGGATCTGGGACGTCGCGTGCCTGCTCCAGAACCCCGATCGCTTCGCTGTCGAGGGCATCCACTCGCGATACAAGCCGGACGAGCAGATCGCCTCCGTGTCCGCCACGCGTCTGCACAACATCGCGGGCAAGTACACGGGCAAGGACGATCCCGTGGCGATCGTGCGGACCCAGGGCATCTTCCCCGCGCCCGAGGAACTGGTCGAACCGTACATGCTCGGGCACTTCGTCACCGGCGACTGCCGGGGCTCGCACGTGATGCCGCTGATGCCGACGGCGATCAACACCGCGGTGGCGGGCGCGTTCTGCCTGCCGCTCGTCTCGTGCCTCGCGTTCTCGATGGACGCCGGCGGCCGCTTCACGAGCGAGTACGTCGACGTGTTCGGCAACGCGGTGTGGGATGCGACGCGGCTCAAGGTGCAGCAGAAGGCGGAGGAGTGGCGGCGGCAGGGCTTCATCGGCCCCACGATGGCCTCGCACGCCGAGCTGGCCTACACGGGCATCATCGATGCGCTGGCCGCGCTCGATCGCGATTTCGTGCTCCGGTCGGAGAACGGGCACGGCGCGGAGATGGCGACGGCCGCACGGCGCGCGTCGCCTCGGTGAGAGCGCATGGCATCACCCTTGCTGCCTTCCGTGAGGCGACGGTGAAGCACAGACCATGCGAGAGGAGGAGGGAAGACGTTTCGCTCGGAAATGTTTCGATGTGCGACGGTGACGGCGGTCGCCAGTCGCACGGCCAGCAGGCGACCTTCGCCGACATCCAGGAGGGCTCGAAGGTCAAGGCCACCTGCATCTCGCACGACGGCAAGAACAGCGCGACGCGGATCGAGGTGATCGCCCCCGAGGGAGGGCCGCCGAGCCCGACGCTCGGTGAGCGCGACTCGTCCGGCTCGACCAGGACCGGAACGAAGTCCGACTAATATAGCTTCGGAGTCCGGGCGGGGCGCGGACCCATCGTGGCCGCGCCCCGCGTGTCGTTCGAGGGAATTCCTTCGCAGAAATTCCTACACGCTAGAATGTCGGGACTTGATGCTGATGAAGAACGGGACGCCATGACCTCTGCCGTCACCATTCCGCTGGGGATGTCGCTGCCTCATCGTTCCGTCGACGCCATCGACGTGAACGAGATCCGTCATGTGGCGCAGCGCGCCGAGGCGCTGGGCTTCCAGGACCTCTGGGTGACCGAGAACGCGCTCGATCACGCGATCAGCTTCGATCCGGCGGTGGTGCTGACGTACGCGGCGGCCGTGACCAGCTCCGTCCGGCTCGGCGTGTCCGTGGCCGTCCTGCCCTTGCGCCATCCGATTCACGTCGCCCATCAGGTGGCGACGCTCGATTGCGTGAGTCGCGGGCGCGCGATCCTCGGCGTCGGACTCGGCCGCGCTCACGAGTACAGCCAGTTCCAGGTGTCCGCCAAGCACCGCGTGCGAGCGCTGCGCGAGGGCGTCGAGCTGATCAAGGCATTCTGGACGAGCCGACGGTGACCTACCGCGGGCGCGTGTACCAGGTGGAGAGCGCGCCCATGGCCATCCGGCCGGTGCAGAAGCCGCGTCCGCCGATCTGGCTCGGCGCCGGGCACCCGGAGGCCGTGCGCCGCGCGGCGGCCATCGCCGACGGATGGATGGGCGCCGGCGGGTCGACGAGAGCGGCATTCGCCGCCAGCGTCCCGATCATCCGCGAGGCGCTCGAGAAGGCCGGGCGCGACCCCGCCACCTTCCCCATCTCGAAGCGAGTGTTCCTGTCGGTGCACGAGCGAGCCGAGGTGGCGCGGGCCGAGGTGCACCGGTGGTTCACGACGGTGTATCGCAATCCGGATGCGGTCGACACGACGGGCGTCCACGGCACGCCGGAGCAGGTGCGCGAGCGGCTCGACGAGCTGATCGCGCTCGGCGCGAATCATTTGCTCCTGAATCCGGTGTGTCGCTACGCCGAGCAGGTGGATGCGCTCGCCCACGCCATGGGGCTCACGCCGTCGCGCCCCATGTGACACGCTGACCGGGGGAGGAATCGCATGTACGCCGGACTCGTCATGGAATGCGACTTTCGCGATGGACGGACTCAGGAGGAGGCCTTTGCCGAAGCGCTGTCCGTCGCCGATCTGGCGGAGTCCTCTGGACTCGACGGCGTCTGGGTCGCCGAGCGCCACTTCGCGGGCCCGCGCCGGCCGACCGATCCGATGGGTGCCGGCATTCCGTCGATCGCCTCCGTGCCACTCGTGCTCGCGGCCGCCATCGCGGGGCGCACGCGCCGGTTGCGGGTCGCCACCGGGGTGAGCGTGTTGCCCCTCGTTCACCCGATCCGCACCGCCGAGGAGGCCGCGACGGTGGATCAGGTGAGTCGAGGGCGCCTCGACTTCGGTGTGGGCCGGAGCGGCTTTCCGCGCGCCTACGCGGGCTACGGCATCCCGTACGAGGAGAGCCGCGACCGGTTTCAGGAGTATCTCGACGTCATCGTCAAGGCGTGGACGCAGGAGCGCTTCTCGCACTCGGGGAAGTACTTCACGTGCAGGGACTTGAGCGTCGTGCCCCAGCCCTACCAGAGGCCGCACCCGCCGATCTGGATCGCGGCCACCACGCAGGATACGTTCCCGATGGTCGGTCGCATGGGCCACTCGCTCGTCACGGGACTGCGCGGGTTCGACGTGCCGCAGGTCGCCAAGCACGTCGCGGCCTACCGCACGGCGCGCCGCGAGGGAGGGCACGCCGGTCCCGGCAGCGTCTATCTCCGGATCCCAGTCTATGTGGCCGAGACCGTCGAGCGCGCCCGGTCAGAACCCGAGCAGAGTACCGTGCGGTCCTATCGCCGGCTCGCCGAGAACTTCGCGGCGTCCGTCGGTCAGGCGGGCACGACAGCTGGCGAGGAGCGCGCGCAGCGAGCCCAGGGGCTGTCCGAGGTGACGTACGAGGAATTGCTCCGCGACCGCGTGGCATACGGCACGCCCGACATGGTCGTCGAGCGCCTGGGCCAGCTCCGAGAAGATCTGGGCCTCTCGGGCATCGTGGCGGAGCCCAACGTCGGCGGTCAGATTCCGCTCGAGCAGATGACCCGCTCCATCAACCTCTACGCCAACGAGGTCGCGCCGCGCCTGCGATGACGCGTCGGCCTCGAGGAGCTGGAGGAACAGCATGAGCCGATTGTTCGGGCCTCTGCGTCAGATGGGATACGTGGTGCGCGACATCGACGCCGCGATGCGCCACTGGGTGGAGATCTGCGGTGTGGGCCCCTGGTTCTACGTCGACAAGCTGCCGATCACCGCTTTCAGCTACCGCGGCGTCCGGCACGACGGGATCCACCTCTCGATCGCGCTCGCGAACTCCGGCGACGTGCAGATCGAGCTGATCCAGCAGCGGTGCGACAGCCCCAGCATGGGACGCGACTTCCTCGCCGCCGGCCGCGAGGGACTGCAGCACTGGTCGAGCTGGCCGGAGGACTACGATGCGATCTACAAGCGAGCGCTCGCTCACGGCTACACGGTGGGCCAGGAGGGCGACAGCCCGCGCGGGCGCTTCGTCTACTTCGCCAACGAGGGCCACCCCGGCACGGTCATCGAGATGGCGCACCTCACGCCGACGCGCCGTCGCATCTTCGATCAGATCCGGGCGGCCGCCCAGCACTGGGACGGCCGCGATCCCATCCGCCGCGAGTGGCCGACATGAGCCACCGCGGCGCCCGGCGGCTTCGGGCAGCAGGCGGTAGTCGAGCTATGACCCTTCGTCGCTCTGCTCGAGGAACTCCGTCACCCACTTGATCACGTCGGCCTTCGGGTAGATGGCGCCGAGGAAGCGCGCAGGGCAGTAAGACCCCAGCGCGCATCTCAAAGGGGGAGCCATGAAGCCATGTCGGGAATGCCGGCGAGAAGTGTCGGAGCAGGCGTTCGCATGCCCGCAGTGTGGCGCACCGTATCCCACGCGTGAGAAATGGGATGGCTGGGGGTTCGAGTACAAGTCGGAGCTCGAGATTGCCGGCCTGCCGCTGCTCCACATTGCGTTCAAGTACCGGCCCAATCGCACGCCCGTGGTCGCCCGCGGGATCATCGCGATCGGCCAGTTTGGCTGCGGCGTCGTCTGCATCTCCCAGTTCGGCGTCGGCGTGATCAGCATCAGCCAGTTCACCATCGCGGGCTTCGCGATCGCACAGTTCGCGGCGGCGTATTCGCTGATTGCGCAGTTCGGGCTCTATGTGGCGAAAGGGCATGGCCAGCTCGTGCGCCGGCGGGCGACCTGATCCGCGGCCTGTGACAAGAGGAGGGGCGTCGATGCCCAAGGTTGGGTTGCGTGAAACACGTGCACCTGGTCGGCGCGGCGCTGCGCGTGTACACGTGGGGGCTGGGCGGACGTCTACCGGCGCGGCGCTCGCGCGCGCGGCAGTGACGGCGGGCAGACCGGCATGGTCGCGGCCCTGCAGCGCGCGGGCGGGGCGTTGAACGCGAATGTCCGTTTCCACACCCTCGTGCTGGACTGGGTGTTCACGGAAGCGGCCCGGCGCAGGTGTCACAACGAAAGCACGCGAGGAGATCCTTGATCCATCTCCCCAAGGTTGGCCCACGCGTTGTAGTGAACGGCCTTGTTGACCGCCCACTGCTCGACACACGATATGCGACGGTGACAGCGGTCGCCGCGGTGAGCCTGCTCGTCGCGACGAGCTCGGTGATCGCGCAGGCGCCACGGACGTCCGATCTGCCCTACTCAGGCCCTTCAGGCGCCGTGACGGCGCCTGAACGGTGGACGCGGCTGCCGGCACGCATCAATCGCGCGGGGCGCGGCCTCAGTGCTTCCCGCAAGCGCGTGCTCGAGCGCGCCAAGGGCGAGCTGAGAAAGGCGTTCGGGCGCAGATCGCGCGCCGGCGGGAGCCGGGCGAGGCGTTAGCTGTTACCCTTCCGGAGTCGGCCCGAGTCTCAGTCGAATTCCTCGAGCCCGCGATGCGCGTCGGCGGGCGGAAAAGCGAACTCCTGGCGCTCGTAGCCGAGCGCCCGCAAGCACCTCCGGTACGTCAGCTGCTCCACGTCGGGCGCGGCCGCGGGCGAGGACGACGCCTCCGCCTTGCACTTCGCGTTGTCGCGGCTGAACTGCTCGGGCGTGCTGGCGGGCTTGACCCAGTAGAACTTGGCGCAGCCCCCGAGCGCGACGATCGAGCATGCCGCGATCAGCGCGGTGAATGGCCGCCCGCGACGTGTCCCCATATGCGCGTCCTCCCTGCGGCAAGGTTCGAGACCAGAGCCCGCGCGACGGTCGATGCTCACTCCGTTCCTGCGCGCCCGGCTACATTGCCATATCGATGGCGAACGCGCGAGACCGTTTGCTCGCGGAGATACCAGCGCAGCTCGAGCCGGCCGGTGGCCACGACAGGGGCGTCGAGCATCGACACGCCCGCCTCGTGGGCGGCGCTCCTGACGTCGAGCGAAATCGGCTCGAGGGTCCGGAGCCGCTCGACCTCGCAGGAGCGAATGCGCTCGGCGAGTGCGGCCTCGCTCTCGACGATGGCGGCGACGCCCGGGTGCTCTCCGATCCAGGGCCACGCATTGCCGCCCGAGAGGGAGAGCGTGAGCGGCACGCCGGCCGTGAGCGCCGCCAGCAGCGCCTGGAGCAGCCGGAGGCGG
>Ga0187894_10000702_pt1 | contig 45152 bp, 48 predicted proteins | sample GBC1701081metaG_FD_136650 | JGI IMG/M metagenome (GOLD analysis project Ga0187894, IMG submission 136650) | White microbial mat communities from a lava cave in the Kipuka Kanohina Cave System on the Island of Hawaii, USA - GBC170108-1 metaG ... | reverse complement strand
TCTTACCGCTGAGCCTGGCTGAACCGATGACACACTGGTGACGGCGCATCCTCTGGCCGACAGATCGAACATTGTGCCTTCGCGGATGTCAGTCTTGTTGGTGCTGGAAAAAAATACCTGCATATCAACGGGAATTCTTGGATGTTCTCGACATTCGATCATTTGATCCCCCCATCCGGTTCGAGGTTTCTGCCATGACCTCCTGCTCCGATCAGTCTAGCAAACACAGCGCTATGGTAAAGCAAAACATGGAAACGCTATGACGGATGGCCAAAGGGAGGGTTATGACAGCGAAGAGTTTTAAGGAGTGTATTGCGGCTCTGGAAGAATCTAGGTATTGGGGGGAAGATTGCCGGGCTGTTACAGAGCCGGCTGAGCTTTTTCGAGCTTGGCCCAGGCGTCTTTGAGTGAGACGGTTCGGTTGAATATCAGTGTGTTGGAAGCCGAATCTAGGTCAGTACAGAAGTATCCCAGGCGCTCGAATTGATACCGTGTGCCGGGCGCTGTCTGCCGCAAGCTGGGCTCAACCAGACAGCCTGCGACTCGCTCCAACGAGTTGGGGTTGAGATAGGTCGTCCAATCGTGGTCCGATGGCACCTTTCCCAGGTCCGTCACCAAAAGAGGGTGGTAGAGTCGGACTTCGGCTTTCACAGCATGGGCTGCGGAGACCCAGTGGATGGTGGCCTTGACCTTACGCTGTTCCTCAGAAGCGCCGCTCTTTGTCGTGGCGTCATAGGTGCAATGGAGTTCAGTGATCTCGCCAGTCTGCGGATCTCTCGTCACTCCGACACATTTGATAATGTAGGCGTACCGGAGCCGCACTTCGCGTCCTGGGGCGAGCCGGAAAAATTGTTTGGGCGGATCTTCACGGAAGTCGTCTTGTTCGATATAGAGGACACGTGAAAAGGGGACCTTCCTCGTTCCCGCAGACGAATCTTCCGGATTGTTGACGGCCTCCACTTCTTCTGACTGGTCCTCGGGATAGTTGTCGAGGACGATTTTGAGCGGCCTCAAGACAGCCATCACCCGGGGGGCGCGCTTGTTCAGGTCTTCCCGAATAAAGTGCTCGAGCAGCTGCATCTCGACGACGGCATCGCGCTTGGCTACGCCGATATGGTCGCAGAAGGCGCGAATCGCCTCCGGGGTATACCCGCGGCGACGGAGTCCTTTTATCGTCGGCAGTCGCGGATCATCCCATCCACTCACCAATTTCTTTTCGACCAACTCGAGCAGTTTCCGTTTGCTCATGACGGTATTAGCCAGGTTCAAGCGGGCAAACTCGATCTGCTGCGGCCGGTGCAGCGCTTCAGACTGTTCGACGACCCAATCGTAGAGAGGCCGGTGATCTTCAAATTCCAAGGTGCAAATTGAGTGTGTGACTCCCTCGAACGCGTCCGAGAGGGGGTGCGCGTAGTCGTAGGCGGGATACAAGCACCAGGCGCTCCCTGTTCGATAATGCGTCGCATGTCTGATGCGATAGAGAACTGGGTCGCGTAAGTTGATATTGGCTGATGTCATGTCAATCTTGGCTCGAAGGACATAGGTTCCGTCGGCAAATTCCCCGGTGCGCATGCGTCGAAAGAGGTCAAGATTTTCATCGACGGAACGGTCGCGGGAGGGGCTGTTCTTTCCCGGCTGAGTCAGTGTGCCGCGATAGGCACGCATCTCCTCAGCCGATAAGTCATCGACATAGGCTTTGCCCTTGCGTATCAGCCGGACAGCAACGTCGTATAACTGTTCGAAGTAATCCGAGGCAAAAAACATGTGCTCATGCCAGTCGAACCCCAGCCATCGGACGTCGTCCTGAATGGCCTGGACATATTCAGGGTCTTCTGCAGTCGGATTGGTGTCGTCGAATCGCAGGTGGCAAATGCCGCCCGGGGCGTTATTCGCTATACCGAAATTCAAGCAGATAGATTTCGCATGACCGATATGGAGATAGCCGTTCGGTTCGGGTGGAAAGCGCGTAACAACTTGGCCGCCATGCTTGCCGACTGCGCGATCGGCAGCCACGATGTCGCGGATAAAGTTTGAAGCGCCAGTCGGTTCAGACACGATGGAACGATGACTCCTTTATGGGCGAGAAATGAAAGAGACGGGTCATCGCGGGCTGTTCTATCACAAGAGTGGTATACGGGAGAAGAGCTTACCCGGAGAAGTGGAACGTCGGAGTGAACCAAGCACTACGCGGTTTGGTGAGTCGGCATCTGCATCACGCTGAAGTCTTTCTGGGCGATGAGATGCCCTTCCATGCGAAGACGAAACTCATAGCGTCCTGGAGCGGGGAAGACCAGTGAGGGGATATTGATCCCAAAATCGGAAATTTGAAGGCGGTCACCGATGGCAATATTCGGAAGAGTGGCCCGGCACACGAGCTGTTCGTTGTTGAGGTAGATCAAATCAATGTCGAAATGATACGTTCCTTCGGCATCGGTGAGACAGAAATACAGTCCCATTTGTGAGTGTTGGAAGGGAAAGCTCACAGCCTGCAGGTGGGTGAAGAGGCCGATAAGGCATTTCTTCTTGGTGACGCTGTCCTCGATTACCTGGTCACAGACCAAAAAGGCCTGCACGCTTGGCTTCACGACGTCCGACATACTGCCATTGTACGGGAGTCTTGCGCCTTGTCAAAAAGGATGTGATTTTCAACAAGAAACCAGGGTGGCCGCCGGTTGTCGCTCTCTCGATTTGTAGGGAGCGGATACACATGAATTAAAGGGAGGTCTATCGGGATCCTATTGCCGCCGCGCTGCCGCGGCTTTCCGCTACATCGCCGAACAAGGTGACACCGGTGCCGATGCGGCAGTAGTGCGGGCTGACGGTGACTAATTCCCCTTTATGGGTATAGAAGTGGCCCACAGTGATGCGAATTTTTCTTCTCTGCATAAGACAGGCTTCGAACACCGTGCGTCCACTTGTTCGGTCTGCCACGGTGACTGAAGGAGGGTCGTCCGGGTTTACCTCGCTACTGGTTCTTACGTTGATGATATAGCGGCCCGCGCTATGGGCTGAAAGCACATTCCGTCGGATATGGCCGATACGGGTTCCTTGATCATCGTACAAGTCCATCGTCAGCAGCAACATCATTGGCTCGAGTTGCGTTTCCAACACCAACTGCTCCTTGCCTTGAAGTTTGACAACACCGTTCGTGTTTCGAAACACATTCGAGCCGACGTGTAACTCAAGACCCTGTTCGGGCTTCTCGATGTCGACCAATTCAGGAGAATCTGTGATGCCGGTAGTTTTGAATTGGAGCGGGTTGTTCATGTTCAACCATTAGTTTGCCGACGAGAAGAAGGAGCCGACGACCGAAGAATCCCTTCTCCCAGAGGCTCGCTGCACGTGTTTTTCGCAAGGTAGGCTATACCACTGTCTCTGTCAAGTCATGGGTGAACCAGTGGTGCAGAGGCCCGAATACTGCTCAAAAAAGTCGGTAGGAATTGAAAAGTGAAAAGCCTCTATGCTACTGTTCTCGGTCGATCCCTCACCAACGATAGCTGGTCCCATCGTCTAGCCTGGCCTAGGACGGAGCCCTCTCAAGGCTTAAACACGGGTTCAAATCCCGTTGGGACCACCAAACTTTTCCTTCATCTCTCCGTGAGTTAGCAACCCTCACGTTATAAATCGCATCTTCGGCCGGTCGTCCATAGGACAAAAGCGCGGAGTGAAGAAAGGTCACGGCGTGTCGGAGCTGTTGATTCCATCCGTATCCGTCGTGTGAGTAGCGGCTCGTCATGACTTCTCCGCCAAGCTGATCTGTTCCACTCCCTCGCAGTCGATGGCCCAACAACGTGGCTCGTCTTCGAGTGGGATTCCGAGATTCTGCAGCCGGGTGACGAAGGTGTGGCTGAGATCATGGAAGTGGAGATCCGTCCCTTTTGCCTCACGGCTCAATCGTTGCCGAACGAACCGAAGGCCGCAGCATTCCATCGCCTGAATTTTATTCTCTCGTTCACATGGACGAAATCACTTCTGAGGGCCTGGTAGGCGGCAGGATTGAGGGGAATCACGGGGTGTCTGCTTCAAACGGCTGCGTGCCGGCGGGAGGATTAGCCACCAGTCATCATCGCGCTCGCGCAGCCAGGTCCGATCAATTTCAAAAATCTTCGCTTCGCGGAGCCCAGTGTTCAGTGCGACGATGACGATGGGCCAGAACTCGGAGGGGTCGTATTCGTGGTTTTCGACCTTCTTCAGCCGGCGCTTGTCGAATTCCTGCTTGATCGAGAGCAACTCTTCCTTGGTGACGACACTTTGTCGGTTCTCCACGTCCGGCAATTCGCCCAGCTTCAGCCGGTTCTTGTCCAGTTTGTCTAAGTCGACCGCGAGATTCAGGATCCGCATGAGTACGTTCCACTCTCGGCGGATTGTTCAGGGGGTCGCCTTCGCGTTGAGCCGGCTGGTGATATAGGCCAGTCCATCTGTTTGAAGACTTGCGGCTTGTCGACTCAAAAGGCAATGTCTTAATCCAATTAGCCGATCGAAGATATTTGAAATTTTGGAAAATAGACCAGAGGGGGTAGAAACAAATCAATACAACTCCTCTCCCGGTGATCCCCGGGCACGCAGACCATATGGCGACAGTTCGGAAACTAGTCTTTGTAAAACACATGTAATACGCACTAGCAGTTCATGTCAATTAATGGCATGGATTGCCATAAAGGTTCGTGGTTGTATAACTATATGATTTACTTTGATCCTGCCTCTCTGCTAGGCTCCAAGTTCACCCATCATACCCACGTCTTCAGCACCCGTGCGCCGAGATAGCCGTGGTAGTCGTCGGTCGTCAAGTTAACCTCGACGAGCTACCCAGCAAGCACGCGAACCTCTACTTCCACAAGCAAGGTATCGACACTACCACCCCAGGTGGCAAGCTGCTGTTTCAGATGTTGGGCGTGTTCGCTGAGTTTGAGCGGTCAATGATCGTGGAGCGCGTCAAGGCTGGCATCAAGCGAGCGAGAGCGGAGGGCAAGGTGTGCTGGGTCGGCCTTGCGTTGGTCCTGCAGTAGAGTCCAAGGTGCTCGCGCTACGCCCAAAGGAGAGGGCATGCAGAAGATTGCACGGATGCTTGGGATCGGGAACTGCGTCGGGCAACGGATTATAGGTGCTGCTACTGCGTAACGGGCGTGGCGGCTGCCGTCCGATGCTCCTGCTCATATAACTTTTCATGCAGGTAGTCGAAGTGCTTCTGCCTGTCAGGACCAAACAGGTCGGCAGTCGTGAGGTGCTGCGGACATCCACCGCAAGGCGGGTTAATCGTGTAGTACTTCTGGCACCCACCTAGAGTGCCGAGCACTGTAACCAAACTAATAACTAAGAGTAACGCTTTCATGCCAACACTGTAGCGCCTACGAGCCCGCATGGCTAGCCCTACAGGCGGGTTATTGGTATCCCTCTTTCGCTGGCGAGCTAGCCCTTCCACCCACGAAAGAAGCACATCTACACGTCTAGTCGCGTCAATCCAGACAACTCCGCTAATCGCTACAACCCGCCACACCGTTTACCCCTGAATCGTCCGCCCAGCGGGACTCGCTGATTGCTGGGTACGGTCTGGGACGTTGACGCAGACTGACCAAGACCCTCGATACTACCTGTGGCCATCACTGACCTTGCATCCTCGTCCCTCCCAACCTAGAATCAACAACCTCACGAGGCCCCCATGCCCTTCTCGATTCGCCCCTACCGCCGTCCCCCGCGCATTGCTCTGTCACCTACAACACCAGGCCACTCCTCAAGCTGCCACTGGCCTACTTTTTGGGCCTCTGGTCACTGATTACACTCCTGTATATGAGTAGTGTTCCGGCATATGCGGAGTGGGTGGCAGTTATTACTTCCGAAAGTGCTGGTGGTTATACCGTCTACATAGATTCAGACACCATACGCCACGAAGAAGATAGGGTGGAGATGTGGGAATTATATGACTACAAAACAAGAGGAACCAAGGAAGGCTACTCGTTTTTGTCTATCAGAAGCGAAACGTATATGGCTGCGGAAAAGATCGTCTTCGGACCCTTGCGGTCAGGTATTACTCTGGCAGTATGGGAAGCGGTATGGTGGTTTCAAGTAAACCAGAGCAAGGCAAGTGGAAACGAGTTCCACCTGGGAGTGTTGGTGAAGCTCTGTGGAAAGTTGCATGTGACAAGCAGTGATCGCGCCTACTCGAACGGTTGGGGGAATTATTGAGATGGGGCAGCGGGTGGCGAATGAGACGACACGCTGACCATGCGCAGTGTCACGCACAATGGCCGTGAGAAGCTGACACTCCTGGAGCTGGTGTTGCAGTTGGAAAGTGACTTCCGATTACGCTTGCCGGCAATCCGGGTGACGCCAATCCAAATAGGGGTCACTGAACATCAGGGGCAGAGGTGGTGGATGTCTCTCGAGGGGGAGTGCCGAACAGATTGAGAAACCCACGCAGTCGCGCTTGTTGATCCGATGCCATGCGAATCAATTCCACACCAAATTCTTCTTTCGTCGACCAGCGGACGACGGCAAGGTCGCCGGTCAGGGTTTCCCCGATGAGATCCATACGGATCTGTATATAGTTGCCTTTGTGCATGGGCACCGCGCTCCGGATGCGGCATCCTTCCAAGGACACATCGATTACCAATCCACCTCCCGGCCGTTCGCCGAAGAACACGGCAGGCAACATAACGGGAAACCGCGGGCACTTTCGTTTCTCCATGGAGATCTCTCCTGATTCACGCCCTCGACGAGTCCGGCGCCTCCGTTGCACGAAGGCGGCACGTCTTGCGTGACTCGACTGTGTTCGGATGTGGGCAAACTTTCGCGGCGGTGCTCATTTCAACTGAGCTGACACCGCATTGAGCAACTCCTGAAGACTGAACGGCTTCTTCAGCGTGTCGTGGGCTCCCAACTTCTTCGCGGCGTCGAGACAGTCCATTAAACCTGACTTTCCAGAGATCGCAATCATCTTGGTGGCAGGTCGCGTCTTGCGAATCAGGGGGATCAGTTCCATGCCGTCCATCTCTGGCATGAAGATATCCACGACAATCAGATCCACCTTCTCTTGCTCCAAGAGGCGCAGACCGTGTTTTCCATGTTCGGCAGTCAAGACACGGTACCCCGCCTCTTCAAGCGCGGCCTTGAAGAGTACCCGTATTGATTCTTCATCATCAATGCACAGGATAGTCGCCATCGGTCTTCATACCCTTCCCGGTCTCGCGCAGACGACACCACACATACCTTTTACTGAAGTAGCTGAAAGGGGAACGGGCGTCTACTGGCGGAATGGCCAGGTGAAAGCGAAGCGGTGACGTCATCAGGCGGACGCTCCACCAGGGGAAGGCACTGGCACGGAGGATCGTGGATCACGCGCGGACTGTGCAAGGGATTTCTGACTAGCCTGCGTGGTCGCACACCCACGATCACGAGACTTCGCTCATCCGACCCCGCGAGTCCTACGTAATCCGAGCTAGCTGCATGGCCGATTCCACAAGCGCCCTCTTGCGCTATAGTTATCTATGGAGACATATCTTTGTCCCGGGAGGTACCCATGTCTAAGATTCTGGTGATTGATGATGAGCAGGGCATCCGGTATCTCCTCGACACGCTCCTCAGCCGGAAGGGATATGAAGTGGTGCTTGCTGAAAATGGTCGGAAGGGCCTGGAGCTCTTTCGCCGAGAACATCCCGATGCCGTGGTGCTGGACCTGAAAATGCCGGAGATGGATGGGATTACGGTCCTCAAACATATTCGCAGTTGCGATCAAAAACTTCCGGTAATCGTATTGACGGGGGCCGGAACTCCTGAGACGGAACAACAGGCATATGCGCTGGGGGTGACCGAGTTCGTTAAAAAAGAATTCTCGCTGCATCGTCTAGGGGACTCGCTGAAGCGGCACCTCTATATTGGCCGCACTGCAACATAGCGGGGTCGCTCCGCGTTTGAAACGGCCACGACAACGTACGGGACATCGTCTGGAATCTTTCCTGCACAGGCTGGCGACTTTCTCGAGGTCTGCCCATGCGCGGATGTGAAACGCTCTCGCTCACCGTCACGCTGCTGAACGAGGTCGCTCGATGAGCGATCCCTCTTCCAGGGCGGCAGGTGCGATCATGGCATTCACCTGCTGGTGAGGCTTCTGTGGGCCCTGCTTAATCCATTTTTGCATGGCATTCAGCAGGGTATCCTTTCTGATAGGTTTAGTCAGATGGTCCGAGCAGCCGGCAGCTATACTCTTTTGTATTTCTTCCCGGAAGGCATGCGCCGTCAAAGCAATGATGGGAATAGCGTGCACGTTTGACTCCTTCTCCCAGTCTCTAATCATTCTGGTGGCAGTATGTCCATCCATCACGGGCATCTGGACGTCCATCAGCACCAGGTCATATTTCCGTGTTTGGCACATCTCAAACGCCACCTTTCCAGTTTCGGCAATGTCCAGCTGATACCCGGAATGTTTGAGATAAGATTGAATGAGAGTCCGGTTGTCAGCTGAATCGTCTGCCAGGAGAATCGTGACATCTTGTCCCGTAGGAATGTTTGGTGAGTCGTGCCTGGGAACATTCGCGCTTCGGCTCATCGCGATTCCAATAACCTGCTGCAGCTTCCGTTTCGTCAGTGGCTTGGTCACATAACCTCCCAACCCCAGGCTGTACGTGTACTGAATATTCGAGCTTCGAATATCGGACACCATAACAATAACCGTCGTTCCACAGTCTCTTGCAGCCTGGATCAACCTCATACGGTTCGGAGAGTCCTCGAAGCCTGTATCCCCTAGGTCCAGAAACAGCAGTCTGTGGGGGCTTCCGCCGCTTACTGCCCCGGTTATGTCGGTCAACGACGACTCTTCATCTCTTGTCTCGGAAACTGTTGCTCCCCAAGACTGTAGTGCTTCTTTCACAAGCTCACGATTCCCCTTATTGCTGCTGACGACCAGAGTTCGCACTCCCATCAAGTCAAAACCAGGCGATGCCTCCGCGGCATCCTGGCTTTTTGAAATGCTGAAAGGAACTGTAAAATAAAACACGCTGCCTTTTCCCAAGGAGCTCTCCACCCATATTCGTCCCCCCATTCGCTCGATGAGCTGCTTCGAGATGGCCAAGCCCAAGCCGGTTCCACCGTAGAGTCTCGTCGTCGACCCGTCGGCTTGGGTGAATCGTTCAAAAACCGCGCCGAGCTTGTCAGACGGAATTCCAATCCCCGTATCTGAAACCGCGAAGCGTAACGTCCCGGCTGGATTCGTGCCGGTGTCATTGGTGACTCGGACGGCGACTTCCCCTCGCTCGGTAAATTTGATGGCATTTCCAACGAGATTCACAATGACCTGTCGAAGGCGATGGGGGTCACCGATCAGGCCGATGGGCACATCGGACGCGATTGACACCATGAGGTCAAGCCTCTTTTCCTGTGCCCTGAGTGTCATGAGCTCTGCCACCTTGTCGAGGGCCTCGTGCAAATCAAATCTGATCTGCTCGAGTCCAATATGTCCGGACTCGACTCTCGCGAGATCCAGAATGTCATTGATTAAGTCAAGAAGAGTCGTGCTGGATCTCCGCAAAATGCCGACCTGCGCGTGCTGCTCAGGAGATAAGGCACTTTCCGAGAGTAGATCAGCCATGCCCATGATGGCATTCATCGGAGTTCGGATCTCGTGACTCATAGTGGCTAAGAAATCGCTCTTGGCTCGATTCGCAGTTTCAGCCCGCTCCTTCGCTTGATGGAGGCTGGCTTCCGCTTCCCTTCGCTCAACTTCATGTCCGATCCATTGCGCCGTAAGCTTTAAGAACGTTTTCTCATACCCAGTGAACGCTCTTGCCCGCGGCGCCTGGCTTGAAAAACTCAATGTCCCGTAGACGACACCATTCACGTGAATCGCGATGCCCGCGAAGGCCTGGGGGATACCTAGGGGATCTTTGGCCGGGGGACTCCAGTCGGACTGATCTGGAGCAGAGAAGGTGATCGCTTCTCGAAATTGGGTCGTCCATTCACAATAACTCCCGTGTAACTGATACCGCTCCTCCGAGGGGGTTTTCGATTCATGGCTAACGACCTGTTGAATCTCATAACGATCGCCATCAATGCGTGTCACCATGCCAGTTGATAACTCCATGGTATTGCACCCTAAGCTTAACAACCGGCGGACTCGTGACGCCCAATCGGCAGTATCCACCGTGATTTCATGTAAGGCGCGTAGAAGGGCCTCACTTGCCTTAAGCGCTTCTTCGGCCCGCCGCCGCTCAGTCATTTCTTCCAGAAGAGTCTGTTTGCCCTTGCGTTCTTGTTCCAAACTCTCGCTCAGCACGCTATACACCACGCCCATGATGAGGAGAATCGAGACCCGAATGAGATGGCCTTCTAGAAACAGCTCACTTCCCAGCGATAAGAAGAGCACGACTCCGTAGAGGGCGCCGATGGTCCCAGAACAGATGATCTTCATCCGGAGAGTTCGCATCGAGGCTGAGATGAGGATGATCAAGAAGTAGGCCAAATAGAGATCGGACCCTTGCTGTTGGGTCGTATAGATAATGCTGGAGGTAATCACGGTATCGATGAGAAGCAGTATGATAGTGAAGGCGCGGCTCTCGACCAATCGGAAGGGCAAGAAGAACACGGCTCCGAGTAGAGACAAGAGTCCCAAAACCAGAATTTCCTGGACTGGGCGGGCAAGAATCGGTTCCGGAGTATTCAGAACTTGATAGGAGAGCACAATGGAAACGAGACTCTGCAGAATAACGACCTGGGCACGATAGCGGTCCATGCGCACGTGAGTTCGAAAGACTACGGGCTCTTGATCGTTGCAGTCAGACAGCAAGTGTGTAACCCCTTTTGGAGCGACCGAGTCAGCATGTCGCATACGATGGTGCGATTCGTTTAGTCTAGTCCATTAACGTAGACCCGCAATGATTTTTTGTTTTCCTACATGTGTGGTATCTGAAGTATATGCTGGCAGATACGGTGCTGGAAGGATTGGAGAAGGAAGCGTGAGAGGCCGAGAAAGGTTTGTGGCCGATCCGCAGCCGGTGCCGTCGTGGGAGTTGCGGAAACAATGGTAGCACCTTAGCGTTCGGTTAATTCGGCGAGAATCGCATCGCTTAAAAACCTCCGAGAGTTAGTGAACGTTTTTTGTAAGCCGCTTCCGACAGCCAGCGATTAATGAACGTGGCCGGCCTGAAGGCTCTTGGCTTTTTCGACCCAGAACATGAGCAAGGCCTCAAAACCGGCGGCGGCTTCTTCGTTGGCTATCAAATGAGGAGTGCCGTTCTCATGAACAACCGCTGTGCGTAAGAGGAACTTGGAATTTGTGAGATACATTATTCGCACAGCCCCGTCTCGTTTTATTGTCAGGATCACATCATCGGAATTCGGCACGGTGCTCACTGTAAAAAAGCGTATCTCGTCGGTTAATGCAACAGAGAGTTGTTTAGTCGGCACACTTCGGTTGGTTTCACCCAGTCCCAGAAGCATGGCGGCTTTATCGCCCAAAACCGTGTCCTCTGAGGTAGCCAGGGTAAATGCTCGCAGATGATTAATGGCGTCACTCTTGTCGACGGATTGGGCGAGTGACCCGAAGGGAATCAGAAGCACTATCACGAATGCGAGCAGGATGTTCATAGGGCCCCTTCTTCCAATCTAGGCTATTCTTGCTCTGGCTCTCAAGTCTAATCACCAGTCGGCCAAGATACTATGAGAAGGGTCAAGCTTGTTCGCAAGCGAATCAGAGTGGGGTGTTTGGGAAAGAAGTGATCGTCCAGGCGCAGAGCGAAGGTGAGTACGGCCGGACGATTGCTGATGTGCTTCTGCCGGATGGCACTCACGTCAATCACGAGCTAGTCAGAGACAGTTGGCGCTGGCGAAAGCAATATCGTGAAGGACCGAAGGCCATGGAAATCTTCACTTGAGGATTTCGGCCTGAGCGATCGCTTTCTGAGAGCGTTTCTTGTGAGAGGCCTAGGGACTAAGTCGGGCCTTCATCTTCCGTATGATATCTTCTCGTCAATTGAAGTGGTCCGATGAACAGGTCATGCATCCTCACGAACCAGGATGCGGCGAGGACTTCTCGCTGTGTAACTTCGTTGACGCCTCTATCGTTGGTTGTGTATAAAGAATGCGCCGTTTCTCGATTCACTTTTATGGCAGGTAGACTTTCCATGAGTGCACGTGAATTCCACGATGGGGCTCAAGATGGACTTGAAGCGCTTGAGCCTCTCGACCCGGAACAAATCGAATCTTTCGACGGCCTGCTGACTGCGATGCGAAAGACCGCCTTTGGGGGCCGCAACTTGGGCGAAGCCTACGAAGTGCTTTGGACAATGATCAAAGACCCAGATTGCTTCGTCGTATTGACGCTGTCAGGGGCGATGACCATTGCCAAGATGGGCAAGATCATCAGTTCGATGATCGATCATGGGATGGTGCAATGTGTCGTCTCGACCGGTGCATTGATTGCCCATGGGCTGACCGAGTCGATTGGTAAGACACACTATCGGCACCATCCGTCGATGTCCGATGAAGAATTATTCAGGAAGGGCTACAATCGGGTCTACGACACGCTGGAGATGGAGTCCAACCTCAATTACGTTGAGCATGTTGTGTCTGTGACAATGAAGCGGATCGATCAGAACCAGCCTCTTTCCTCCGAGACCCTCACCCGTGAATTGGGCAAGACGCTTGCGGAAGAATATGACGGAGCGGGCATTCTCAAGAGCGCCTATCTGAAAAAAGTCCCGGTTTTTATCCCTGCGTTTACCGATTCGGAGATGGGGTTGGATCTTGGAACCTGGGCGATGAGTCGAGAGCTCGATCGGGCTCGCGCGCAATTAAACGGAGACAGTGATATCGAGGTGCTGCGCGCGATTCAGCGTTCCTATCCTTCGTTCAATCCCTACCTCGATCTCAACAGTTATGCGAGCCATGTCATCTCTGCCAAGCGGCGTGGCATCTTTACAATTGGCGGGGGAGTCCCTCGCAATTGGGCGCAACAGGTCGGCCCATACATTGAGATCAGCAATACGCGGCTCGGCCTCAATGTACAGCCACCTCGATTCCAGTATGGTGTGCGCATCTGTCCGGAACCGGATCATTGGGGTGGGTTGAGCGGCTGTACCTATCAAGAAGGCATTTCGTGGGGAAAGTTTGTCCCGCCGGAAGCCGGCGGGCGCTTTGCCGAAGTACTGAGTGATGCCACGGTTGTCTGGCCTCTCCTCATGGTCGGGTTGCTGGAACGAATAAAAGCGAAGGGCACCCCCCGCACATGATGGGCTCGCACCTCTTTCGCACAGTTGCTGCGGCGGTACTGCTGTTGCTCGTGCATTTGCCTCAGGCTGGCGCGGGGTCGATTATGGATGACGGACGAATCAGAGGGAATGCGGACGCGCCCATCACCTTGATCGAGTATTCTGATTTCACGTGTGGGTACTGCGCAAAGTTCTTTCAGGAGACTTGGCCTCGCTTGCAGGCCAAATATATCGATACGGGTAAAGTGCGGTTTGTCTATCGCGACTATCCTCGATCGGACCAAGGAGTCGGCGTTGAGGCTGCGGTGGCGGCCCGCTGTGCCGGAGCTCAGGGCCGATATTGGCCGATGCACGATCGGCTTTTCAGCGAACGAGGCCGCTTAGACTCGGGATCCTTCAAAGGTTACGCAAAAGTGATCGGCTTGAATCAGACGGTGTTTGCCAAGTGTTTCGACGAGCGGCAATATCTCGAATCCATTTTCCAGGATCGCCAAGAAGCGAACCGATGGGGTTTTCATGGCACCCCCGGCTTTATTCTCATGCGAACGGCTAGTGAGCCCACTGAGAAAGAACCGGCGATCTCGATTCCCGGCGCAGTCCCGTTCAACGAGTTTGCTGAGGAGATTGATCGCATGTTGGCCGCTACTCCACGTTCCCAGGGAGAACCCACCGAACCTCAAGGGTCGACGTCGGTGGCACAGAACAGTCCATCCATCACTCACTAAGGATTACCTATGTCGGCAACACAATCGTTTTGGTCTGTTCCGCAACGCGATGGAGAGCCACCCTATTGGATGTGCATGTCATGCTTGTCAGAAGTCTTCTATCGCAAGGTCCCGATGCCCGATTGCCCGTCGTGCCACGGCGTCTCGACCTATGAAGCCTTCACGCTTGAGGCAATTCGTGACTGGGGCACAGAGGATTTGGTTGCCAAAGCTGATATCGCCCAACAGGCTGCCAATCTTGAGCCGGCTTCTGCGACATCGATTCATTCCGCCGACTGAGGCTACACCACCCGCGGGGCGTCTCTCGTGCAGGGACCACGTCCATTTTTAATTGGAGGTCTATGGCGGCACGGGGAGACCTTTGTCCCTGTGAACAATCCGTTTACAGGACGGCTACTCGCCGAGGTATCGAACGCAAGTTCCGCGAACGCCGAGGAGGCGATTCAATCGACGGTCGATGCCGCTGCCGCGATGAGGACTTTGCCGTCTCACGCCCGCTACCATATGTTACAAAAGATCGCCGGCGGACTCTATGACCGACGGGAGGAATTTGCCCGCCTGATGACGGCTGAATCCGGTAAGCCGATCGGCGACGCGAAGCGGGAAGCCAGTCGGGCCGTGCAGACATTTACGGTTGCGGCTGAAGAGGCGAAGCGTATTCCGGGAGAGGTGATCCCTCTCGACTGGACGCCGGGGACGGATTCCCATCTCGGTATTCTCCGTCGGATTCCGATCGGTCCAGTGCTTGGGATCACCCCCTTCAATTTTCCCCTGAATCTTGTGGCCCACAAAGTCGCGCCTGCTCTGGCCGCCGGCAACTCCATTCTCATTAAACCGGCGCCACAGACACCCATGACCGCGTTACTCTTGGGCGAAGTAGCTCTGGAGGCTGGACTTCCTCCCGGCGCACTCAACATCCTGCCCTGCGACAATACGGTGGCAGAACAGCTTGTCGTCGATCCCCGTTTTAAACTGCTGAGCTTTACTGGTAGCGCCGCCGTAGGATGGATGTTGAAGGCCAAGTGCGGGAAGAAGAAGGTGGTGTTGGAACTCGGCGGGAACGCGGGCGTCATCGTGGAGCCCGATGCTGATCTGGAGCTTGCCGCACAGCGTTGCGCAGTCGGCGGGTTCGGGTACGCCGGTCAGACCTGTATCTCCGTTCAGCGAATCTTTGTCCATCATTCCATCGTGGACCTCTTCACCACGAAGCTCCTCTTACAAGTTGCGCGTCTGAAAGCCGGCGATCCGAGCGACGACTCGACGGTAGTCGGACCATTGATCGATCCGGCCGCAGCTCATCGCGTGGAGGCGTGGATTGAGGAAGCGGTGTCACAAGGGGCGCGTGTGCTTCTGGGGGGCAAACGCATGGGCTCAGTGATAGAAGCGACTGTGCTCTCGCACGTCACGCCGGCGATGAAAGTTTCTAGTCAGGAGGTGTTTGGGCCGGTGGTGAGCGTGCTCCCGTATCGACACTTCGGCGAAGCGATTACGGCGCTCAACCAATCGGACTATGGGCTCCAAGCTGGAGTGTTCACCCAGGATGTGAATAAGATTTTTTATGCCTTTCGGAACCTTGAAGTTGGGGCCGTGCTGGCAAACGAGATTCCGACATTTCGCGCTGATCACATGCCGTATGGTGGAGTGAAGGACTCCGGGGTCGGACGTGAAGGGGTTCGGGCCGCGATCGAAGAAATGACTGAGCCCCGCATGCTGGTGTTAAACCTCAAACCGCCTGCCGGGACCTAGGTGGATGCTGAAAGAATCGCTCCCCTCACCCGCTCGATTCCGGGGCGCTCGGGTCGTATAGACCCTCCACGTACCGAAGAAGATTCTCGGAGATCGGAAAGGTTGAATCATTCGCTGCGATCAACTCTGGAGCGAACGGCCCCCGCACAGTGTGGTTGTGCTTCTTCGGCTCTTCACTCGCTGCGCCTTGCCGAACGAGCTTTTGAGCGTTCGGCTGGCTCCTGTCTTGATTCTGCTATAGAAAAAATGCTGCGGGATATTGCGAAGCTGCGCCAATCTTGGTACAACAGCGACCCTATGCCTGTATAAGATTTGCCATGGGCGTGCATTTCAGCGAACGAAACGCCGGTCACCCGATTGGTCGGACAAACTAAGGAGAAGAAACGATGGTACCTACGCAGATGTTTCTGACGCGAGGCGTTGGAGTCCACAAAGAAAAGCTGGCCTCCTTCGAGCAAGCCTTGCGCAGTGCCGGCGTTGCCTATTGTAACCTCGTCACGGTGTCGTCCATCTTTCCACCGAATTGCAAGATCATCCCGCGTGCGCGCGGTGAGAAGCTATTGAATCCCGGTGAAATCACGTTCTGTGTGATGGCGCGGTCGGAAACGAATGAACGAAATCGCCTGGCCTCTGCGTCGATTGGGTTGGCGGTCCCGACAGATCGTCGAACCTACGGGTATTTGTCCGAACACCATGCGCATGGCGAAACCGATGAAGAGACCGGTGAGTATACGGAAGATTTGGCGGCGCAGATGTTGGCCACAACGCTCGGTGTCGAGTTCGATCCAAACATCGCGTGGAAAGAACGGGAACAAGTTTTCAAAATGGCCGGTAAGATCGTTCGGACCCAAAACATCACCCAGTCCGCTATCGGAAAACCCAATCGTTGGACGACGGTGATCGCATTGGCCGTGTTCATTCCAGCAGAAAATTTGCCGAAGCGGCGACGATAGTCCTGCCGCGTGAGCATACGTCCATGACGCTTCCCGCCGGATGGGAAGGTATTGACCAGAATTTTCTCGGGCTCGAGGAGCCCTGGTGCCATCCCGATCAGGCGGGCGTCTATGTCCTGCCTGCGCCCTACGAACATACCTCCAGCTATGTGCTGGGGTCCAATCGCGGCCCGTCAGCCATCATCGAGGCGTCTCAACAAGTTGAATTATATGATGAGACACTTCAGTGTGAGCCCTATCGAGAGTGGGGTGGGGTTGCCACCATTTGCTCTCTCGATCTTGACGGCAAAGTTGATCGGCAGGCGGTAGATGCCATCGACGACTTCGTCACTCCCCACGTCGGGTCAGGGCGGTTCGTCGTCACCTTGACCGGAGAGCATACCGGAGCGTTGGGGGCCATCCGAGCTCATGCCCGTCGCTATCCTGATCTGTGCGTGCTGCAAATCGATGCGCATGGCGACTTGCGGAAGGCCTATCAAGGGAACCCCTATAGCCACGCTAGCGTGATGGCTCGCGTGGTCGACGATGGATTGCCGTTAGTCCAAGTCGGCATTCGCTCCATTTCTCCTGAGGAAATCGATCGTATTAGGAGCACCGATCGGATCGCTACGTTCTTTGCCGCCGAAATTCTTGACCCATCAGGCCCCTACGAAGGCAAGGCCTCCCGCTGGGTTCCCCAGGTGGTGAAGGCCTGTCGAGGGCCGGTCTATCTGACTTTCGATTGTGACGGGCTTGATGCCTCGCTGGTCCCCGCGCTGGGTACTCCAGAGCCGGGGGGGTTGGGGTGGTACGACACGGTGCACCTCGTGACAGCTTTAGCGAATGGACCCGGTATTCTCGGGATGGATATCAGCGAGATCGCTCCGATCGAAGGGTTTGTCGCACCTCAGTTCTGTATTGCCCGATTGATCTATCGCATGCTAGGACGGATCAAGGCGGGCCGTCGAGTCCACTAAAATGGCATGCCCACGCTGTGACCGACACGCTTCGCATAAACAAGTTTTTTACGCACCACGGCATCTGTTCTCGGCGAGAGGCTGATCGTCTGATTGAGTCCGGTCGCGTGACCATTAATCAGCGAGTGGCTCGCTTGGGTGATCAGGTCGGTCCTGAGGACGTGATCACGCGAGATGGACAGGTGATCCCCTGGGGGACAGCCCCGCTCTACATCAAGTATTACAAGCCGGTGGGTGTGACGACGACCAGTGAGTCGCATGTACCGCATAACATCATCGCGGAGATCGGCCATCCGGAGCGGATCTTTCCGATCGGCCGACTTGACAAGGATTCGTCCGGACTCATCCTGCTAACAAACGACGGGGATATCGTGAATGAGATTCTGCGAACTGAGCACGGGCATGAGCGGGAATACGAGGTGTCGGTCGATCGTCCATTCGATCAGACGTTCATCGACCGCATGGCTCAGGGGGTTGTCATTTTCGAACGCCAGACCAAACCCTGCCGGATTGAACGACTCGGTCCTGCACGGTTCCGCATCATCCTCACCGAAGGGCGCAATCGACAGATCCGACGTATGTGCCAAGTCGTCGGGTATCGAGTGCTCACGCTGCATCGTGTTCGGATCATGCATGTGACGCTTGACGGATTGTCGCCCGGAGCCTGGAAATCTCTCACCGGGGAGGAACGTGCGCAGCTCTTTCAGGCAGTCGGACGAGGCAGAAGCCCGATGTCGCGGTAAGAAACAGAGGATCGTTTCAGGACGATATTGTCCTCGGTCGTGCGCTCACACCGTGTGAGCGTGAAGTTGATGATGAGCCCTCGGCGATGATGCATCACCTGAAGATCTAATGTGGTGTGGTCTCGGCTTGCCGTGGGGCGTCTCCATTGACAACCACGCCGTCGGAACTCACACTAGCCCCCACACATTGCCTACGGAGTACAACAGCCGGTATGGTCACCACATGGTGGGGTCCCCAACTCAATGCGCTGCTTGGCAGCCTCGTCGTGGCAGCGGGTGCATGGCTGGCGTGGGACTCGTTCTCACTCTGGGAAGTCTTGCTCGTCGCAGGAGGTGTCGCAGCGGTTCTCATCTGGCAGGGACGCACAATCGGGCTGGTCTGGGCCTGGGCCACTCTGTTACTTGGCTTAGAGAGTCTTGCATGGCCTATTATCACAATGGTTCAGGTCCGTTCGGCCACGGCAGAGCCGAACGATGAACAAATGGGGGCAATCCTCTCGGCCGTCCTGATGGGACTCTTCTCGGCGGTGTTTTGGATAACTTTTTCCTACGGGTTTTTCAAGAGAGGAGGTCAGTTCATCACCCCGGAATCGACTGATGCCATCGACACCCATCCACCTTCACCGCGATCAGAACGTCCCGAACGTTCCCACAGGAACAAGTAGCATCTACCACATCTCGATCGGATCGACGTCAATATCGAACTTGATGGCCCGGCGCTGATACGTCCGTTCCATCTCCTTGACCGTGTTCCGCACCGCGTCGAGCCCCGCTTCCCGCTCGAGCGATTTCACGAGAATCTGCCACCGATACCGTCCCCGGAGTTTCGGCACAGCAGAAGGGACCGGCCCCAGAACAGTGAGACGGTCGGAGCGACCGATCGGTTGAGTCGTTGAAGGAGCCTTTGCTGCGGCTGTATGTCCAGTCACGGCTGGTGGAGTGCAGGCCGTGAGCCAATCTACCCACGTCCTGGCAGCATGGTGAACCATTTTCTCGTTGGTCCCGGATACAAGGAGGGCAATCAGATGGACTATGGGCGGATAGCCCAATGCGGTTCGATGGGACAGCTCCTCCGACAGGAAGATGGATTCGTCGTTCTGAGCCACAGCCTGAATCGCATGATGTGATGAAAGACAGGTCTGCACGATAACCTGGCCGCCGGATACGGCTGGATCGGCAAGACTGACGGCATCGAGCAGCGTATGATAGGTACGTTCGGCGGATCGGAAATTCGGCACGCTGAGTCCTGCGTCTGACTGCACAATCCCAACGAGGCCCATCGCCGGGAGAGGCCCTCGGCGCAGCAACAGTTGTGTTCCGACGATGATATCCCACTCTGCTTGCTCGACCCTCCGCCAGAGGGCCTCGGCCAGCGACGGTTGCCGCATGGTATCTCCATCGAGCCGAACCACTACAGCGCGAGGAAATAGTCGCTTCGCATCCTCTTCCACCCGCTCTGTGCCTTCCCCGATCAACTGCATGCGAGGGCTGGAACAAGAGATGCAGGTCTCTGAGAGGGGCGTAACGTCCCCGCAGTAGGAACAGAGCAAACGCCCTGCCTGTCGAGAGTACATCAGCGCCACACGGCAAACAGGGCAGCGGGGAACCTGGCCGCAGTCACGACAGACGAGGGCGCCGGCGTAGCCCTTCTTGTTAAGAAACAGCAGGACGCCGGCCCGACGACTGATCGCGTGTCCGATGGCCTCGACAAGTGGCTGGCTCAATACCGTGCCGCGATCATGACCGCGTAATTCAACGACCTGCACATTCGGCCGCGCATCAGGCGGCGTGGGCTTAAGTACAACGATTCCTTGTTGTTCCACTGCCGCTCTGGTCTCAAGGGAGGGGTGCGAAGAGCTCAGGACCAGCACGGACTGTTCATCCTGCGCTCTCAACCAGGCCACGTCTCGTGCATGATAGCGCGGTTCCTGCGGCTCTTTGAGCGCTGCATCGTCTTCTCCCTCGACCCAAATCGCTCCCACCACGGTCAATGGGAGAAAGATGGTCGACCGGGTCCCTACGACCACGCGAACGATCTGCCGATGAATCTGATCCCACATTTCAGCTTTCAGCTGGTCTGAAAGGCCGCTATGGAAGCAGATTGGATGAATGCCCTCCTTCTCATCACGAATCAAGTTGGCAACCCATTGAGCCCGTTCTGCTTCGCCAACAATGATGAGGATCGTCCGGCCACGATCGAGCACCTGGCGAACGGTCTGCTGCAACAGCCTCAGTCGATCGGTCCAGGGGGCTTGCACCAGAACGCGAATGGGTTGTTGCCTTTTCAGCGCGTTGAATAGCGGTTCCGACCAAGACATCGTGGGGTCAAGAATGAGGGGTACAGTGACGTTAAACCCGACTTGATTTGCCGGTCTGGTTGGCCGGGTGAGAGGCACCGTCGAGTTAGGCGGTAGGTCATAAACTTCCACCACCCACCCGCGACCCTTGAGATCGTCCAATACGTTTTGTTGATCGGGACTGCGGGAGGACCGGCGAAGCCCTAGAGGTTTTTTCCCAAGACGTGTGAGAAGCGCCCGTGCTTTCACCGAGCAGGGCTCTCGAGCTATAAGTGCGGCCCGCCCTTGTTCCGTCAGTTCGTAGCGGCTGACCCGCGCCTGTGGTTTGAGCGCTGGAGGCAGCACCAACCTGAGGCATTGTCCCCATGGCGCGACATACTGTTCGGCTACCTGCCGTGAGAGCTGGAACAGATTCGAGGACACATCTGCTGCGACTCTTTCAGTGAGCAGCGAACGAATCTCCTTGAGGCGTACTCGATCAAGACCTTGAGGAAGAACATGAGAGAGGGCAATCACAGCCCCTTGGATGATCGACCGTCCGAAAGGCACGAGCACTCGATGTCCAATACGTAACGTGGGTCGGAGCGACGAGGGCACGGTGTAGGTGAACGGGCCTGCCAGATGCCGTGGGACAATGACGTCTGCGAATAAGGCCTCTGGCTCTGTGCGTGGAGGGGCTGCCTGCGTCGAAATCATGCAGCATTGTAGCAGCACGGGAAAAGGGGGGACAATGAGCGAGAAAGAACGGGAAGATTTTGAAGGCGAACCGGGGAGGGTTGACATTGAGTCGTCAACCCTCCGCACGATAGTCAATGAATCTACTGTGGAGGAGTGACCGGAGCAGTGGGGACCTGATCGGAATTGCCCTGGCCAACTGATGCTGGAGTCGTCGCTGAAGCAGGACCTGCAGGGGGAGATGAGGGTTCCGCCTTAGACGAACCTGTTGGAGCCGCTGGGACTGTCTGGTTCGCTGGGGAGACAGGAGCTCCGCTTTCCGCTGAACCGAGAAGGGACAAGGTGTATCCGTTGTCGCCAGTCCCATTTGGCTTTGCCGCCGGCTCGGACTGTTCCCTGGCTGACTCGGGCGAATAGAGCACAATATCTACACGCCGGTTCTTCTGTCGACCCACTTCAGTCGCATTGCCGGCTATCGGCTTCGTATCGCCATAGCCGACCGACGAAAGCTTCGCCGAGTCGATCCCGCCCTTCTCAAGCAAGTAACGGAGGACACCCCCAGCCCGAGCTTTCGATAAGTCCCAGTTCGTCTCGTAGCGCGACTTAAGCGTAGGACCGATTTCCATGTTATCTGCATGGCCCTCGACTCGAATCAACCGATCGCCGGCAGAGGTCTTGAGATACACGATCAGTTCATCGAGCACTTGATGGCCCTCGGCTGTGATCGCGGCTTCGCCCGATTCAAACCGAAGCTGCTTCATCAACTCACTGAGGTGGACTCGGGTTTCACTTGCGACATTTTGGACCTGGAACCTGCCCGGAGAAGTAGTCACAGCAGAGGTAGCCACAGCAGGGGAGACAGGCGGAGACTGCTGGGGGGATTGAGAGATCGGCATGACCTCAGGGGCAGGAGCATGAACCTTTACCCTGAAGCGATCGCCCTTGAGAATACGAGAGATCGATTTTGTGACCAGCGCCGTGGCAGTTTGATCTTCCACGGACAGGATTTTCAACTCGCCCACAACTCGTTGAGGAAGATTCCCTCCGGAGCGAACCACGTCCATTCGATCCCCAGTCCTGATCCCGTCCTCCCGCCCACGGTCTAGATAGACGAGATTTCTTTGCGCCACAAGGTTCATTACTCCCATGTTGGACTGGAACTCCACAATCCGTCCGTCCACATCGTCGGCGGAACGCTGGTCAACCGCTGCTCCCTCGTCAGTCGGAAGCACGAACTTCATTACCGGGTCACCAGGCGATACAGCTGAGTAGGCCCGTACGATCTGAACAGTGGTTAGGTCCCTGTCAACTTGACTCACCTGAACCACAGCCAGCCGATTGACCAAATAGCCCATGTATTGACCGGTGGTGGGATGAAATACTTTGTACGCTCGTTTGTAGATCGTGAAAAGATCTCCCGGCGTGACATCGTCGGAATTCTTCAGCCGGAGGTACAGGACATCCCGGCTTCCCAGTATCATGTGATCTCCGGTGGTCTGATTGTCACCAGTAATCACATTTACGAACCCATCTTGAGGAGTCGATCGCTGGATGGATCCGGCCGAAAAGGCCAAGGCCTGTTCTCCGAATTGTATCGAAGTGAGGTCGTCTGCTGCCAAGGCTAGAGAAAAGACCGGCGTAGCCAAGGTCCAGACCATGAGAGAGACGACACATTTCATTGAATAGTTAGCCATGGTGATTATCCTTCATAATAAGGCAAGTCGTGCTATCAGAACCATAGCAAATAGCCCTGTATTGTCAAGAATATTAAGGCCTTGCCCTCATTGACCCGCTAATCCACCCGATGCTATGGTGATCGAAAGAGTCATTTCTATAGAGGAAGAATATCATGGTTCCTGACCAGCCTCCGACGTACGGCGCTCAACGCCAAGGTCGTGCTCGCATCGAAACGCAGATTCACCGACGCAAGAAAGCCAAAGCCTTCTCATCCCTGGAGCCTGAATGGGATCAAACTGACCAAGTGCCACCCCCCCACCTCCGCATGCCATCAGGCCGTATGTCACCCACTCCACCAAACAGAGCGAGGGCCCCTTTAAATAAGCCGCTCCAGAAGGACGATGAAGTCATAAGTAAAAAAGAGTCTTTTATTGATTGAGACTCGCTCATGCCGCCAGGTTCGGAGAGATCCCAACACCCTTGATTCTCATTCGTGTCGGCGACGCCTCATTGCTTAACAGTGTCTAGGACTTTTGGGTCGATCTCACAGGTCTTTTGGACGCTTGCTATCCCTGTAATCCGGGGTCTAGAATCCAGCCCTCCTTGCATATCAAGGAGTTGAAAGGTCACCTCCATGAGCGGTTCTGAGTTACTTCTTGAGTATTTGACCAGATACTTTCCGATTTTATTCTTTGTTATCCTAGCACTGACATTCGGCTTGTGGTCGCTGATCATCAGTCATCTAGTTCAGCCGAAATATCCGGAGCCGGAGAAGTTATCTACCTATGAGTGTGGAGCAGAACCGTTCTCGGACGCTCGAATGCCCTTCCCGGTTCGATATTACATTTTTGCGATGCTTTTCGTTATCTTCGATATCGAAGTCATCTTTCTGTATCCATGGGCAGTGGTCTTCACCAAGATCGAGTTGATCGGGTTGATTGAAATGCTGGTCTTCATCGGATTGTTTTTGGTGGCCTATGTCTATGCTTGGCGGAAAGGAGCCCTGGAATGGGACTGATCGAAATCGGTCGTCATGAAAAGGACGGCGCGTCCGACGTCGTCACCACAACAGTGGAAAAAGCTGTCAACTGGGCTCGCAAAGGGTCACTGTGGCCCATGACATTTGGTCTGGCCTGTTGCGCAATTGAAATGATCGCCGCAGTCTCGTCACGGTACGACATGGACCGTTATGGCGCCGGTGTGTTTCGGGCATCACCGCGGCAGTCCGATCTGATGATCGTAGCCGGCACCGTCTGCCGGCGGATGGCCCCCGTCATCCGAAAGCTTTATGATCAAATGCCTGAGCCGAAGTATGTCATTGCAATGGGATCTTGCGCGACGTCAGGGAATATATACGACAGCTATAGCGTCGTCCAAGGTGTCGATCGCTTTGTACCGGTCGACATCTATGTGCCGGGTTGCCCTCCAACACCGGAGGCGCTCTTTGACGGCATCCTCAAGTTGCAAGAACGAATCATGCTGAAATCCGTGTTTCAGAAACAGCCGGAACAGGTCAAGCCCGGCTTTAAAATATAGGTCTCGATTGATGTCCTTGCAGCAACTGGTCAGCCGACTCCAAGAAAACTTTGCCACTGACTTCGTCAAAGCCGTCGAGTGGCGTGGCGATCTTGCGGTGACTGTGACGCCGGACCGACTCCATGAAGTTGCACGATTCCTTCACGACGATCCGGCCATGGACTTCGACTACATCGTGCATGTGAGTTCGGTTGATTGGCCCGACGACGAAGAACGATTTGAAGTGGTGTACGAGTTCTACTCTATCAGGAAACGTCATCGTATTCGGCTAAAGACCAGGGTGCCCGAGTCGGATTGCATCGTGGATTCTCTGACAGATATCTGGAAAGGCGCGGACTTCATGGAGCGCGAAGTCTATGACATGATGGGAATCCGCTTCCGGTACCATCCAGATCTTCGCCGGATCCTCCTGCCTGACGATTACGCCGAAGGCTATCCGTTGCGAAAAGATTTTCCACTCCGTGGCAAGGGCTGGCGCGACACATTCGAGTTTCTGGACGAGACGGCTCGGTAGGACGGACGATGGCTTTTGAAGATCAACGAACAACCATTTACAAGATCGATCCGGCCCATCCGGAAAGCGACACCCTTCCGACCCTACGCACGGAGGAACTCCTGCTCAATATGGGTCCCCAGCACCCCGCTACCCATGGGGTGCTGAAAGTGATCCTCGAATTGGAAGGAGAGCGCCTCGTCAAGTCTACCCCCGTGTTGGGATATCTGCACCGCGGTGTGGAGAAGCTTGCAGAAGACGGCACCTATCATCAATTCATTCCCCATACCGACCGGCTCGACTACGTCTGCGCGATGTACAACAATTTTGCATACTGCCGCGCGGTCGAAAAACTCATGAATATTACCGTGCCGGACCGTGCAGACTACCTGCGCACGATCGTGGCGGAGGTCCAACGAATCATCGGCCATCAATTTTGGCTCGGCACCCAGGCTCTCGACATCGGAGCCATGACCGTTTTTTTCTACTGTTTCCGTGATCGGGAAATTCTGATGGATTGGTTCGACGAACTCTGCGGCGCGCGCCTCACTACTAGTTGGTATCGCATCGGCGGTGTCGAGCGGGACTTGACGCCCTCGCTGATCGAAAAACTGAAACAATTCTTGGACTACTTCCCGCCAAAAATCGACGAGTACATGGTCTTCCTGGAGACGAACCGGATTTGGCTCGGGCGAACCAAGGGAGTGGCCATTATCTCGGGGGAAGACGCCGTGAATTTCGGCCTGAGTGGACCGACGCTCCGTGGCTCCGGTGTCGACTATGACCTTCGTAAATCTCAGCCCTATTCGGCCTATCCGAAATGCGAATTCAGTGTGCCGCTCGGCAAGAACGGCGACACCTATGATCGGTACTGGATCCGCGTCCGGGAACTCTACGAGAGCGTGAAAATCATCCGGCAATGCCTGGAGCAGATGCAGGACGGCCCAATCATGGCCGATGTGCCTAGCGTTACGTTGCCACCGAAGCAACGAGTTTTTACGAATCTGGAATCGATGATCCAGCAATTCAAGCTCTTCTCGCAGGGCTTCGACGCCCCTCCGGGAGAGATCTATTGCGGGACCGAAGCTCACAAGGGGGAGTTGGGATTCTACATCGTCAGTATGGGCGGCGGAAAACCCTACCGCTTGAAAATTCGCGCGCCCTCGTTTATCCACATGGGCGCATTTGACCATATGTCCAGGGGCTACATGATCGCCGATGCCGTCACGATCTTCGGAACCTACGACATTGTGATGGGGGAGTGCGATAGGTAGATGTGAAACGTGAGATGTGAAAAGTAAAAGATAGAACAGCAATTTCGTTTACGTTTCACGAGGAAGCAACATGGGTTTGAAGCCGGCAACGAATCCTGACGTGGAAGCAGTCACGATTGAACTGTCGATCGATGGGAAATCTGTGACGGCAAAGAGCGGGGTCTCGCTCTACGACGTCATCTCGAGTACGGGCAAAATCATCCCGGCCATGTGCTACCACTATACCTTCGACCCCTTCGGTTCCTGCGGCATGTGTTTGGTCATGCAGGAAGGCAAGAAAGCGCCTGTCCGCTCCTGCACTGCCAAAGCGGCGGCAGGCATGATCATCAAAACCGACGGAGACGAACTCTTCCAGGCCCGGAAGAAAGCAGTGGAAAAGCACCTCTCGGTCCATCCACTCGACTGCCCGGTCTGCGACGCCGACGGCCATTGCGAACTGCAAGACATGGCTTTCACGCACGGGGTTACGAACCTGGCCAACGCAAAGCAGAAATTTATTCCGGAAGATACGCGCAGTCCGGTGCTCGACTTCAATATGAACCGTTGCATCGCCTGCGCGGAATGCATCAACGTCTGTAAAGACGTGTTGATGATCGACGCCCTCCAGTTCATGAAGAAGGGCGGATTCAATCAAGTTGTGCCGAAGGGAGACCTCGCACTGTCCTGCGAGTTCTGCGGAGACTGCCTTGCCGTCTGTCCGGTCGGGGCTATCACGAACAAGTTCTCTAAATATTTGTACAAGCCGTGGCAGATGAAGAAGACCACCACGACGTGTAACTACTGCGGGGACGGCTGCCAGATGTATCTTGAGACCAAGGATGCTGAAGTTGTCCGAGTGACCTCGCCTCTGTCCTGGAAGAACAAATGGGGCGACCGAGCCGAGACTGCCAAGGGGCACGGCGGGCTCTGTGTGCGGGGGCGGTTCGGGTTCGAGTACATCGATAGCGCCGCACGCCTGAAGCAACCGCTTCTTCGCAAAGGCAATCAGCTCGTCGAAACTCCTTGGCTCGAAACCATGCACCAGGTGGTGGATCGGTTCTCGGAAATTCAACGCAAGAACGGACCAGATGCGATTGCAGGCCTGATCACCGCCCGCTGCACCAACGAAGAGCTGTATCTCTTCCAGAAACTTATGCGCGCAGGGTTCCGGACCAACCATTTCGACAGCAGCGCCCGCTATGGCCATCTCAACTTTGTCCATGCCTCCCGGCACGCCTTGGGGATTGGGCGGAGCCCGAACGACTGGGAAGATCTGACAAGAGCCAAAGCCGTGATACTCATCGGCTCCAACATCACAGAGACAAACCCGCTCACGGCCGTGCGCATCAAAGAAGCGATTCGGGTCTATAAAGCGCAAGTCGTGGTCATCGATTCCGCCGTCACAAACATGGCCAAGCTCGCATCTCATCCCGTCCTGATCAAGCCGGGAACGGAAGGACTCGTGATCAACGGACTTGTGAAGGCCACGCTGGAATTGGGCTTGGTCGACCAAGCTAGCACCAAGAAACACCCGCAGGCTTTTGAAGGCTTGAGAGCCGCCGTGGCTCACGTATCGCTGGAACAGGTGGCGGCCCAGACCGGCATGTCAGTGGAATCATTGAAAGATACTGCGACGATCTTCGCGGAAGCGCCCCGCTCAATCATTCTCTGCGCGGAAGGCATCGTTCGCCAGCCGGATGGATACCAGAACGTCTTGAAACTGATCGACCTCGCCTGGGTCACAGGCAAGTTAGGCCAACCAGGCTGCGGCGTGAATACGGTGACAGAAGAGCCGAACGAGCAGGGCGCCGTGGATATGGGCGTCGCGCCGGAATTTCTTCCTGGTCAAGCCTCGTTCAATGATCAGACAGCTCGAGATCGCTTTGCCAAGGCCTGGGATGTCACGCTTCCAGCGGCTGGCTCCGGCGCAAATCTCGTCGAGATTCTCAAGCGTTGCAGGAGCGGCCAGATTCGCGCCCTCTATGTCATCGGAGAAAACCCGCTCGCCACGTTACCCGCATCGATGGAAGTCCGCGCCGCGTTAGATCGACTGGAGTTGCTCGTCGTCCAGGATCCGTTCCTGACCGACACTGCCAGAATGGCGCATGCGGTGCTGCCGGCCTGCACCTCCGCTGAAAAAGACGGCACCTTCACTAACCTGGAAGGCCGAGTGCTGCGCGTCCGCGAGGCCATCGATCCCATCGGGGAAAGTTTGCCAGACTGGCATATCATGACGGCACTGGCCAACGCGCTGGGCTGTCAATGGGCATACGAATCCTCGAACGATATTCAAGCCGAGATCATGAAGTTGCTGCCCGGATACTACAATCTCGGACAGCCGCGCAAAGTTGTACCGACAGTGGACCGCTATCTCTCGAACGGCTACGCTACCGATGTGGCGGCGCGCTATCGAGCTGCTGCTCCGTCAGACTCCAAGGACCGGCAATCCTTTGCGTTGCTGATGGGACAGGTCCTGTATCATTCCGGTAAGCTGTCCACCGAAGCCTCCGGGCTCATCACGATCGCCCCCAATACCGGGCGGCTCAGGATGAATCCTCAAGATATGGAACGCCTCGGAGTGGGTGAGAAGACAACAGTGCGCCTTACGTCGGACCGCGGCTCGATACAATTGATGGTGCAGCCCGATCAATCCGTCACCCCGCAGACCTGCTTCTTTCCGGAGCATTTCAATGAGCCGCCGGTGAAGGACTTGATGTCGGTCCAGGTCGATCCGACGACCGGCGTTCCCACGTTTAAGCAGACCCGTGTGACGATCGAGAAGGCATAGGAAAGAACAGGAAGCGCACATGCGTGTTGCCGCACTGACAAAGCAAATCCTCCAGGCCGCATTGTTCTATGAGATTTGGGACGCCATGAAGGTGACGTTCAAGCACATGTTTCACAAACCCATCACGTTCCAGTATCCACGGGAACAGCGAACCCTTCCCGATACCCACCGGGGAGCCCTCGCGCTCTTATGTTATGACGATCACCAGGAACGGTGTGTCGGCTGCGACCTCTGCGAAGCCGCTTGCCCATCCCGCTGCATTAAGGTCATCAGTTCGGAAGATGCGGAGCGCCCGCTGCAGCGATTCGCCAGCGAGTTCTACATCGACATTACGAAATGCGTTTTTTGCGGCTATTGTGTCGAGGCCTGTCCCGTCAACGCATTGGCCATGACGAAGGTGTACGAGTTCTCGACCCACGATAAACGCACCTTGCTGTTCGACAAGAAGCGGCTGTACGAAATCGGCGAGCGTCATCTCGCCGATGCGAAAAAATACCTGTATGCGCACAATCAAGAACAGAACGTTGAGGAAAGTCGGGAATACAGGTATTACTTCCCGCAATCGGTACTCAAGTCAACCCAACCACCACCCAGGCATCTGAGCTAAGCATTCGATGGTTTTGGTCTTTTTTGCCTATTTCGCATTGGCCAGTATTGCTGCGGGCGTCTTGACGGTCGCGCTAAAGAACCCAGTGCATTGCGGCTTGGCACTCCTGGCTTTGTTGGTCCATGTTTCCGGGCTCTTCATTCTCCTCAACGCGGAGTTCCTCTGGGCTGTACAGATCATTGTCTACGCCGGCGCGATCCTCGTCTTATACCTCTTCGTACTTATGCTCATGAACTTGAAGACCGACGACCGCTATCTCCATTCCTCATACCTATACTTTCTGGGGCCGGCCGTCATCGGATCATTATACGTGTTGGTTCTCCTGGTCCGTTCACCCTTCGGAGGCGCAAAGAGCGATGCCACGACCGTGGCGATACTTGAGGACGGCGATACCCACGCGGTCGGGATCAAGATGTTCAGTGAGTATCTGTTGCAGTTCGAAATCGTCGGAGTGTTTTTGCTGGGCGCCGTCATCGGAGCCATTGTGCTGGCAAAAACGCCGAAATCGGCCAACCGAGAACGTAGGGGATAAATGTTGAGTGCTGAATGTAAACTTGCGGACTTGAGCTACCCGCTCATGCGCCGTAATTTAGCATTCAACATTAATCATTGGGATTTATGATTCCTCTAAGCGCATATGTCGCCGTCAGCGCCGTGCTCTTTATGACAGGGCTGCTCGGTGTATTAATCAGACGGAACTTCATCATCGTGCTGATGTCTGTCGAAATCATGTTGAACGCGGCGAACATTAACCTCATCGCCTTCTCCCATTACCTAGAATCCATGGCGGGCCAACTGGTGGCCCTTTTCATCATCGCCATTGCCGCCGGGGAAGCGGCGATCGGACTGGCCATTATCATCGTCGTGTTCCGTGGAAAGATCTCCACCAACGTGGATGAGATGAATCTCTTAAAGTGGTGACGTGACCGACCTACTCATAAAGCTCATTCCACTGTTTCCCTTACTGACCGTGCTCCTGAATGGGTTCGTCGGCAGGAAGTATTCCCACGAGGTCGCGCACAGGCTTGCCTGGGGATCAGTGGGATTATCGTTTCTCTGCACGATCGGGGTGTTTGCCGACATCATACGAACCGGCACGCCACATGAAGTCATCGCTTATCAATGGATCTTCGGCGGCGACCTCACTGTCAATCTAGCCTATCTCGTCGATCCCCTCACGTGCATGATGCTGCTCGTCGTCACAGGAGTCGGGTTCCTGATCCACGTCTATTCTGTCGGCTATATGCATGGGGAAAGCGGATTCACGCGATTCTTCACCTACATGAACCTCTTCATGGTCTCCATGTTGCTCCTCGTCATGGGTAACAACTATGTGGTGCTTTTCATTGGCTGGGAAGGGGTGGGACTCTGTTCCTATCTGTTGATCGGCTACTACTACGACAAGGTCTCTGCTGCGAAGGCCGCGTCGAAAGCCTTTGTGGTGAACCGCATCGGCGACGCAGGCTTTCTTCTTGCCATCTTCCTCATCTTTGTCAATTTCAAGACATTCGACTATACAAAAGTCTTTGCTCAGGTCGGCCAGCTCTCGCCGGAGATGGCCACCGCGATTGCGCTCTGCCTGCTCATCGGGGCAGTAGGCAAATCCGCTCAACTTCCCCTCTACACCTGGCTCCCGGATGCAATGGAAGGTCCGACACCAGTCAGCGCGCTCATCCATGCGGCAACGATGGTCACAGCCGGAGTCTATATGATCGTGCGGAACCATGCCATTTTCGATTTGTCGCCGACGGCCATGACGATTGTCGGGGTCATCGGCGGAGTCACCGCGTTGTTCGCCGCCACCATCGGCCTTGCGCAAACAGATATCAAGCGTGTCTTGGCCTATTCGACCGTGAGTCAGCTCGGATATATGTTTCTCGGGTGCGGGATCGGGGCCTATACGGCTGCCGTGTTCCACCTCATGACTCATGCTTTTTTCAAGGCCCTCTTGTTCCTCACGGCTGGGTCGGTCATCCACGCGCTCTCGGGCGAGCAAGACATTCGAAAGATGGGCGGGCTCAGCTCGAAAATCCCGTGGACCTATCGGTTGTTTCTGATCGGCACGATTGCCATTGCAGGCATTCCGCCGTTGGCAGGGTTCTGGAGCAAAGATGAAATCCTGGCCCATGCCTTCACGCAGCAGCACTATCTGCTGTATGCCATAGCCGCCATCGGCGCGCTGTTGACATCCTTCTATATGTTCCGCCTGATTTATCTGACCTTTTTTGGTCCATCTCGCATGGACCACCATACGGAGGAACATGTACATGAGTCCCCCATGGTGATGGTCGGTCCACTCATGGCGTTAGGTTTGCTGTCGATTCTGGGTGGGTTCCTGGGGTTTCCTCCTGAAAATGGCTGGATCCATCAATTCCTTGCGCCGGTCGCGGGCACGGGAGGGGAGCATGACGTGAGCACGGGACTCGTGCTTATGCTCATGATGATTGCCACAGGGATTGCATTGCTGGGCTGGGGGGTCGCGCATTATTTTTATAGCGTGAACCTCTCGGCGCCGGATCGCTTGGCTGCAAAGTTTCAGGCGGTCTACAGAATCTTGCTCAATAAATACTACATCGATGAGCTCTATGATTTGTTATGGGTGGAGCCGACTAAGAAGTTGGGATTTCTGCTCGATTGGTTCGACCGCACCGTAATCGATGGCCTCGTGCGCGGCGTTGCGCAGTTGGCCAACTTAATAGCGGCCGGTTCAACTTGGGCGGAGAAATACCTGATCTACGGCACCCTCAACATAATCGGATACGGCAACCATCTTGCGGCCCGCCAATGGCGTCAACTGCAGAGCGGGATGGTGCATCATTATGCCGCCGTTATTGTGGCAGGGTTGTTTCTGCTGGCGGTCATTATTCAGCTCATCATGCAGCTCTAACGTACTGTGATGATAGAAGAACTGGCATCAACGTTTCCGATTCTCACCTGCATTCTTTTTCTCCCCGTCATCGGGGCCGTCGTCCTATGGCTGTTCGACGACGAGGACATGGTGCGGACTTCCGCCTTGACGATTGCGCTCTTGGAGTTGGCCCTCTCCGTATTCGTACTCGTACGATTCGTTCCCGAATCGGCAGCCATGCAGTTTTCGGAACACGTGCCATGGATTCCCGCCCTCGGAATCAGCTATCACCTCGCCGTTGATGGGATCAGTGTACTTTTCGTGGGGCTCACGGCCTTTCTCACGGTTCTGATCGTCATCTATAGTTGGGACACCGTCCGCCATCAAGTGAAGCTCTATATGATGGCCCTCCTTGCGCTCGAAACGGCAACAATGGGGGTCTTCATTTCCATCGACTTGATCCTCTTCTTCGTATTTTGGGAACTGATGCTGATCCCCAGTTATTTTCTGATCAAACTCTGGGGCGGAGGTGCGGAGCGGCACTACGCGGCGCTGAAATTCGTGCTCTATACCTTGCTTGGTAGTGTGTTCATGTTGGTGGGCATTGCGCTCTTGGACGTCAATTATCATCAGTGGGCGACGCTTCGCCATGTCGAACCAACGTATTCATTCGATCTGGTGGAACTACTTTCCGTCCCGATCCCGCTGAGCCAGCAGATCCTAATTTTCTGGCTGTTGTTCCTCGGTTTCGCGTTCAAGGCTCCGGTGTTTCCCTTCCACACCTGGCTCCCAGACGCCCTCCTCGAAGGGCCGATCGGCATGGCCGTAGTGCTGGGCGGATTAAAGCTCGGGACATTCGGCTTTATCCGGTTCAGCATTCCGTTGCTTCCGGACGCATCGAAAAGTCATACCGTCGTCGCAGTCACCACGGCGCTGGGATTGGCGGCGATTATTTATGGAGCCCTCATGGCGCTGGTCCAAAAAGATTTACGCCGGCTCCTCGCCTTCAGCAGCATCAGCCACCTTGGCTTTGTGGTGGTTGGCCTGTTCGCCTTAAACTTTCAAGGGCTCCAAGGCAGCCTTCTCACCATGATCAACTTGGGATTCAGTACGGCGGGTTTGTTTTTTGTCGCGGGCTTTCTCTACTCACGGCAGCAGAGCACCCAACTGGGGTCATTCGGCGGCATGGCCAAACAGACCCCCTTGATCGCATGCTTTTTCTTGTTCCTCGGTCTGGCGGGAATCGGCTTGCCCGGCACCGGTGGATTCGTCGGTGAATTCCTCATCCTCTTGGGAACCTTCAAGGCCAATTGGATATATGGTGCGATCGCGGTCATCGGCGTGATTCTCAGCGCAGCCTATTTTCTTTGGTACTACGAGCGGTCGATGCTAGGACCGCTCGGCAAGGCCGTCAAGGACACCATCAGCGATCTTCATCCCCGCGAAGTGCTCATCTCGGTGGCCTTGTCGGTGATGGTTCTCTGGATAGGCCTCTACCCCGCTCCCTTCTTAAGAATGATGAACGGGTCGGTGCAGGCGTTGGTGGATCGACTGGATCGGGGGACCGTAGCGTCAATCGAGCCCAAACAGCCGGTACGGGTGGATTAATTCATATGGGTGACTACGCGCTGCTCTTGACCCTGTTTGCCCCCTTCGTGGGAGCCATCGCGCTGATCTTCGTCTCCAACCGGCACATGATGCTCGTGCGAGGGGTCGCGGCGGGATCAGCCCTTGTCTCTTTGCTCGTCTCACTCTACGTGTTCTACGCCTACGATCACGTGAAGGGAGGCTTCCAATTCGTCCAACGATTCGAATGGTCTCGCCAGCTTGGGATCTCGCTTCACCTCGGAGTGGATGGGATCGGTACCCCGCTGGTGCTGGCATCGGCCATCTTGTTATTCGCAGGCATTTTCGTCTCCTGGCACATCAAAGATCGGACGAAGGAATTCTATATCTGGCTGCTCATCCTCGCCGCCGCCACGATCGGCGTCTTCATGTCGTTGGATCTGTTTTTTCTCTTCTTCTTCTACGAAATGTCCGTGATTCCCATGTATCTCCTGTTGGGCATGTGGGGAAGCCACACGAAAAACTACAACGAAATGACGGATCCGGAAGGCCTCAAACTGAGGGATTCGGTCGGGTTCATCCTCAACTTCGGGTCCAATAGCAAAGAATACGCCGCGATGAAATTGGTGCTCTTCCTCTCGGCCTTTGCCGTCGCGGCCCTGATGGGCATCTTGCTGATCTACAAGTACTCGGGGCTCAACACCTTCGACATTCTAGTTCTGCGTGAGCAGGCCAAGCTGATGAACATCCCGGTTTTGGGTACGACCCTGGACAAGATCATTTGGTTGCTGATCTTCATCGGATTTGCAGCGATTGCGCCGCTGTGGCCGCTGCACTCCTGGTCCCCTGTAGGCCACGCAGCCGCGCCGGCCGCCACGAGCATGCTGCACGCGGGTGTGCTGATGAAACTTGGCCATTTTTCCATCATTCGAGTGGCCTTTGAGATTCTGCCGGAAACCACCAGAGAGCTCATGCCCATTGCAGCCGTACTCTGCATATTCAGTATCGTGTATGGCGGGTTCGTGGCGTTCTACTCCAGAGACACGAAGTATGTGATTGGGTATTCCAGTTCGAGTCACATGGGCTATGTCTTTTTAGGCATGGCCGCCTTGGACTACATCAGCTTGACCGGTGCTGTGATGTACATGTTCGCTCACGCCATGGCCACGGGGATGCTCTTCGCCATGGCCGGGTGGGTGTACGATCAGACGCACAGCCGTGACATTCCCTCGCTCGGCGGACTCTCGAACCGCATGCCGTTTATCACCGGCTGCTTCGTGGTGGCGTGCATGGCCTCGGTCGGCGTGCCCGGCACCGTGAACTTCATCGCCGAAGTCATGATCATCGTCGGCAGTTGGAACAAGTATCCGATCCAAGTCATCGTGGCCGTAGTCGGCATCGTCTTGACCTTGGCCTACTTGTTCAAAATGATGCGCGGGCTTTTCTATGGACCTATGGACCAAAAGTATAGTCATGCGCACGATGCCGTCTCCGTAGCCGATCGTCTACCGCTCTTGATCATGATCGCCGTCAGCGTCGGATTCTTTTTCTTTCCCATGCACCTCTATTATGTGGTGCGGTCGGGCGTCGATCCCTTAATTGCGAAGATCACCCGCGTCCTACCGGTAGCATCGCAAGAACGTGAAACGTTAGACGTGAAACGTGAAGCGAGGGCTGATTCTTCTCCGCAGAACTTGGCAGCGCTCCCTGGTAATGTTTCACCCCTCACGCCTTACGCCTCACGGAGCGATCAATGACCTTCGCGCTCACGATGTCTCCCTCCGATATCCTGTTGCTGTTACCGGAAATCCTGATCACGTCCTGGTTATGTCTCATCCTGATCGTTGATTTTTCGTTCCCTCGGCTGCACAACGAACAATTGGCCTATTTCAGCATTGCCGGGCTCGTCGCCACCCTCGGCTGCCTGGTCTGGTTCGATATCGCCGGCATCACCGGGACCCTCTTCTCGAACATGTTCGCCCTCGATCGGATGGCCCTGTTCTTCAAAATGTTCATCGTCGGAGCGACGATTCTTGTCATTTTGGCCTCCATCGATTACATCCATCGATTCAAGTTTTTCCGAGGAGAATATTATTTCCTGATCGTGATGTCGGCCCTCGGAATGATGTTTATGGCTTCCGCGAACGACCTGTTGTCTGTCTTCGTCGCTCTGGAATTTTCCAGCCTCGGCTTCTATGTCCTTGTGGCGTATCTCCGCGAAGATATGGCCTCGAACGAAGCGGGCATCAAATTTTTCATTCTTGGCATCTTTGCCGCAGCCCTCCTCGCCTATGGCATCAGCTTGGTCTACGGAGAAACAGGCAAGCTGGTGTTCTCCGATATGACGTCGGCACAGGCCACACCAGGATTGGCCATTGGCTTCATCCTGATTTTTGCCGCATTAGGATTCAAAATCGGCGCTGTGCCCTTTCACTCGTGGATTCCAGACACCTATCATGGGTCGCCGACACCAGTAACGGCCTTTCTCTCGATTGCGCCCAAGGGAGCGGCCTTTGCCATCCTCCTGAGGATGTTCCTTATCGCCTTGGCGACCTTTAAACCGGTCTGGGTCCTGCTGATTGTCGCTGTGTCCATCCTGTCCATGACCTACGGCAACATCGTGGCGATCGCCCAAAAGAACATCAAACGGCTCTTGGCCTATTCCGGTATCGCCCAGATCGGCAACGTGCTGATCGGCCTCGCGACCGGTACGAAGATGGGCAGCGACGCGATGCTGTTCTACCTCGTGACCTATCTGTTCGCCAATCTCGGAGCCTTCGCCATTGTTATCGCAGTCAGCGAAGCCATCGGCAGCGAGGAAATCGATGACTACAGCGGTTTGGGACGCCGGTCGCCCTTTCTCGCCTTTTCGATGCTGATTTTTCTCTTGTCGTTGGCCGGGGTGCCACCGCTGGCCGGCTTCATCGCCAAACTGTACATCTTTGTCGCGGCCGTAAAGGAAGGGCTCTACGTGCTCATTACTGTCGGGTTGATCAATCTCATCATCTCCCTGTACTACTACCTCATCGTCGTGAAGAAGATGTACGTCAGCGAACCCCGAGATCGGGCACCGCTTAAAGTATCGGGTCCGATCAAGACAGTAGTCTACGTCTGTCTCGTCGGCACTCTCGCGATCGGCGTCTATCCACAACCTGTCACCGACTGGGTTGTTTCGGCCATTCTGATGTTTTCAAAAATGGCTGATCCAACCGCCTCCCTTCCTGTTCCCCCTACGGCCATTCCCTTCGGTGGTTAAGCCCACGCAGGGACGATTCCCCAGCGTCCAACGAGCATTCTGTTAAGATATTTCTTGCAGGGTCTGCCGGAGGAGGGTAGAGTTTCCACGACATCGGCTTATCCCTCTACGCCCGCGCACGATTGAATCATGGAATCCGTCACCCAGGAACGTCCAGTTCCGCCCGCAGCCGTTCGATCGGAACCGGAGTCCGACAGCAGTCCGGCACCGACTCCCAAGACCGGCCGGCGCATGGAGTGGTTTACCCATTGGTCGATCGAGCGACGCGTTCTTGCAGGGTTTGGGCTTGTCTTTGCTGGCATTGTGGTCATCAGCGCCATCTCCTACCGCAACACCGCCGTCTTGATTGAGAATAGCCGGCTCGATACCAAGAGCCACGAATTGGTACAACTGCTCAACTCGATCGGAGAAGCCCTTGACGCCGCTGAAAGCGGCCATCGGCGCTATCTCGTCACCGGCGACGAGTCATACCTCACAGCCTACCGGACTGTTGTCGAACGAATGCCCGAATACCTGCGGTATCTCAGAGGCCTCACGAACGAGGGAGTTGAACAACAATCTCGCGTGGTGACACTCGAACAGCTCATTACCAAGCAATTGGGAGAAGAGGCCGGAGCCATCGCTCAACGCGAGCAGCATGGCTACGAAGGCGTCCGCCACCTCGCACTTTCAGGAGCGGCAAAGAACGAGATCGAGGGAATCCATCGCCTGATGACGGAATTTGACACGGCCGAACAACGAGCGATTCAGGCTCGCGTGGCGCAATCGGCTGGAAGCACAAGAAATACGATCGCCTTACTCGGACTCGGCGCACTTCTGCAATTGGTCCTCTTGGCCTCTGTGTACTTTCTGATTCATCACGATGTCACTGAGCGACGCCGCGTGGCTAGGGAGTTGCAGAGCCGGGGCGAACTGCTCCAGGCTGCCAATAAAGAATTGGAAGCGTTCAGCTATTCCGTGTCGCATGACCTGCGCGCCCCGCTCCGTCATATCGACGGGTATGCGGCCCTCTTGTCCAAAGCGGCCGGTGAGTCGCTCAGCGAGAAAGGGCGCCGCTATCTGCAGACGATCTCAGACTCCGCAAAGCAAATGGGGCAACTGATCGACGACCTGCTCGTCTTTTCCCGCATGGGTCGCCAGGACATGCTCCGCACGACAGTCAACTTGGACCAACTGGTCAAGACCGTCCTTCACGATTTACGTCTTGACTTGCAAGGGCGGACAATCTCTTGGACAATGCACCCATTACCTAACGTGTCGGGTGATCCGGCGATGTTGCGCCAAGTCCTCATGAATCTGATCTCCAATGCGCTGAAATTCACAGCCACGAGGCAGGAGACCAAAATCGAGATCGGCGCCGTGAGGCGGAACTCAGGTGAAGCAGAGGTGTTCGTGCGTGACAATGGGGTGGGATTCGACATGCAGTATGTCAACAAGCTATTCGGCGTCTTTCAACGCCTCCATCGGAACGACGAGTTTGAAGGCACCGGTATCGGTCTCGCCAACGTGCGCCGAATCATCCATCGGCATGGTGGACGGACCTGGGCCGAAGGTGCTCCGAACCAAGGGGCGACCTTCTACTTTTCGCTCCCGCTCGCGAGGTCTCTCAGATGACCACTCTCAAGCCCATCTTGCTCGCTGAAGATAACCCGCGCGATGCTGAACTCGCACTGGCCGCCATGGAAGACCAACACATTGCCGAGAAAGTGGTGGTCTGTCACGACGGGGCTGAAGTCCTCGACTATCTCTATTGTCGCGGAGCGTATGCTGCCAGGGAGCATGGAAATCCCGTGGTCGTGTTCCTGGATCTCAAGATGCCCAAAGTCGACGGGCTCGAGGTCCTGAAAACTATTAAGAACGACGTGAAGCTGAGACCAATTCCCGTCGTCATGCTCACGTCCTCGCGTGAAGAGCGCGATTTGGCCCAAAGCTATGCGTTGGGCGCCAATGCCTACGTGGTGAAGCCGGTTGAATTTCACCAGTTCATCAGGGCCGTGAAAGAACTCGGTGTCTTTTGGGGCGTGATCAATGAACCGCCACCCGAAAGCTCCGGCCCGATCAAGTAGTCTTTCCACAAAGGATCTGTGAAAACTCCGCTCCAGATACTCCATCTCGAGGACGATCCGATTGACGCGGACCTCATTACGACCACCCTCATAGAGGGCAACATCCCTTGTCAGTCGCAAGTCGTCGACAGGCGTCAGGCATTTGTGGCGGCTCTCAAAGAAGGCCGGATGGATCTCATCCTCGCGGACTATTCAATCCCTGGCTTCGACGGCAAGACGGCACTCACCTTGGCCCGTCAGCACTGTCCTGACGTGCCCTTTCTCTTCGTCTCGGCCACCATCGGAGAGGAACTGGCCATCGACGCCATGCATCAAGGCGCGACAGACTATGTGCTCAAACAAGGACTTGGACGGCTGGTGCCCTCGGTCCAGCGCGCACTACGTGAACTCGATGACCGCACTGAGCGGAAACGGGCGGAAGAGGCCCTTCGGCAGAGCGAGAAACAGTTTCGGCAGTCTCAGAAGATGGAAGCGGTTGGCCGGTTAGCCGGAGGAATCGCGCATGACTTCAATAATCTCCTGACCGTTATCATGGGCTACAGCCAAGTCCTCTTGACGGAACTTGGCCCACAACACTCCCTTCGTGGAAAGATCGAGGAAACGCTGAAGGCCGGCGAACGGGCTGCGACGCTGATCCGACAGCTGCTCACATTCAGCAGCAAACAACCGCTGGATCCGAAAATTCTGTCGCTTAATGCTGCGGTCACGAGCCTGGAAAGTCTGCTGCGCCGCCTCATCGGCGAGGACATTCAGCTTGTCTGCAAACTCGATCCGACGAATGGGCGGCTGCGCGCCGACCAAGCTCAGCTTGAACAGGTCCTGGTCAATCTTGTCGTCAACGCGCGTGATGCCATGCCGAAGGGCGGTACGATTACGATCGACACGGCCCAGGTCGAGCTGACCCGCAGTCCAGTCTACCACCTGACTCCGTTACTGCCGGGCTCCTATGTGCGATTGACCGTCAGCGATACCGGCTGTGGCATGGATCGCAAGACGCAATCCCATATCTTTGAACCATTCTTCACCACGAAGGGGGAGGGAAAGGGCAGCGGTCTGGGCCTCTCCACGGTGTATGGGATTGTCACCCAATGCGGCGGCGCCATCGACGTCACCAGCCGAGTAAGCCACGGCACACGCTTCGATCTGTATTTCCCAAGCGTCGAGTCCGACATCCTCACCACGGCGCCAATTCAGCCATTGGGACAGCCTCAGCGAGGCACAGAAACAATTCTGTTGGTGGAAGATGAGCCAAGCGTACGGATGCTCGTGCGAGACGAACTGCGGAAGCTGGGCTACCGGGTCCTAGAAGCCAAGAACGGGATCGAAGCCTGCTTACTGGCGACTCAACAGGCAGGGTCGTTTCAGCTTCTCTTGACCGACGTCGTCATGCCCGGCATGGCCGGACGGGAGCTGGCACAGCATCTCTCCGTCATCAAGCCGGATTTACGAACCCTGTTTATCTCAGGGTATCTGGATGACGTCGGCATCATGGCTGGACAGGAAGAGGGCACGAGCAGTTTCTTGCAAAAGCCCTTCACTCCTGAGGTGCTCGCTCGTGCAGTCCGCAATCTGCTTGATGCCAACGCGCCATCAGACAAGGCCGGCGCCTCCCCATCGACACCCCAAAGAAACCCGCGGTGACCATGCGAGACTCGCATCGAAGCCGTTGCCCCTCTTCTTCGAACGATTCGACGCTCCGTGTCGGCTCTCTCTATATTCGTTCGTGAGACACTATGGTACGGGACAACAGCTTCTACCGACCTCTCCTTATCACCCCTGTCGCCTTGTTTCTCTTGGGTGTCGTCTTCTTCGTGTTCAGCGGACCTTTGACGACGACGGCTCAGACCCTCACAGAGGATCAGCTCGGAGACGGTTTATCCATTTCAGTTTGGGATCCTCACACGCAGTGCTCAGACGTCGCGCCGTTGGTCGCCGTGGAGATCGACCCCGATCGCTATCGCTTTACGGTGCACTACTACCAACAAGACGGTTTCTCAGACCCGCCCGATATTCGCCAATGGCAAGAACAGACCGGCCACGATCTGGTACTCAATGCCGGGCTCTTCCGTGAGAATTATGCATATCTCGGGCTGCTCTATGGAAACGGCCGTTCGCTGGGGAGCAAACGGCACGCCACCTGGCTGGGGTTGTTTGTGGCAGAACCGGCTGACGATCGTTCACGCCGCGCGCGGGTTTTAGACTTGACCTTTGATACCTTTGACGAGCAGCGCGTTCCCTATCGAGAAGTGGCACAATCGCTTATGCTTCTCGACCGGACCGGGAAGGTCCGTGTGCGTCAAACCGGGAAACGCGCACATCAGACCCTCGTTGCTGAACAGACCAATGGGCATGTTCTCATCCTCAAGACCACGGAAGTGGTGTCACTCCATGCCATTGGGGAATGTCTGCGAGAGGCCTTTCCGTCCCTCCGACAGGTCATGGCCATGGACGGCGGATCCTCTTCCGACATCGCCGTCAGCCCCTCGCTCCAACAAACCACGTCGAAGATGGCCGGTTCACATAGCTGGATCCCCTTGTTAGAAGATAGCGTGACAACCCACATTGGACTTCCAGCTGTGATCGGGATCAGTCCGCGCCGAAAGCAAGCCGGCGCCAGGATCGTAGACAGATGAGCTTGTCGAGCTGTGCGTCGAACTAACGGCGCCCTGATTCAACTGGAAAGCCGGCCGCGAGCCAGGCATTCATGCTCCCGCTGACGTTGTAGACATGACGGTAGCCCAAATCTGCTAGCGTTTCTGCCGCAATGTTGCTCCGATGGCCGGATTGGCAATAGACAACCACATGGTCCTCCAGTTGGGCTCCGATGTCCCGATGCCGAGCCTGAATTTCCCTGAAATCGATGTTCAGATCGGTTCCGGGAATGAATCCTGTCACATGCTCTTCCGCAGATCGGACATCAATTAAGATAAAACCCTTTTGAGGCATCGACGGCGCCTTGGTCAACCCGGCACGCAACTGCTGGACTGTGAGCAAGTAGGAATGATGGGCTGACACGCCACTGATCGAGATTGCAGACAGCAGAATCAGACTGACAAGGGAGAGGACAATGCGCCTGGTCATGGTTGGCCTCCTTCAACAAACAGGGCGGTGAGTTGTCCGACCCGGGTCGCTCTCTCGGGTATAATAAGGACCGCATGAAGATCTGGTCAAGCCTCGCCATCCTCTTCATCATCGCCTTGGCCGGCTGTGCCGATGGGGCAAAACTGATTCAGGAAAGGGAAGATGGAGGAGTTGTCGTCTATCCTTTCAGGGGGGAACAGGGGTCGATGCTGTCATCCTCTCGCACAGACGCCCTCGCTCTTATGAAGGAGAAATGCGGCGGACCTTATACGATTGTGCGCGAGGGGGAAACGAAAGGGAGAAGCCGCATAGTCAGCCCGGTGGAAGGCGCACAGGAAATTGTTGAGGAACGTCGATGGGGCATGCAATTTCAGTGTAAGTGAGGTGTCGGTATCCAGGAAACCCAACAGGCTGTGAGATAGTTTGCTGGCGCTCTAGAATTTCGATAGGCCGACTGTGTGTCTGCGACAAACTCAGTTGAGTGGCGCAACAGCGGAATGTAGGATAACCGAGCGGGAGGGTGGATGCGAAGGTTCGAGAGTTCGGATCTTGAACTTCGAACCTCTGGTCGTGTCTTTCTCGCGACAGGGTCTCCGGGTTAGCAGGACTTTTCCGCTTCCTGTTAGGACCGAGTCGATTGCGCACGGGTCAGGTCGTCGATGGTCAGCAGGCTGACGAGCACCAGCCCTTCAGCTTCAACCTTGCGCCGCCCATCCTGCTCCTTCCGATCTACGATCACCAAGGCATGTGTCACAGCCAGGCCCGCACCCCTGGCAGCCGCAACCGCCTTGAGAAGAGAGCCTCCGCTCGTCAACACATCGTCGACGATCAACGCCCGATCTCCCGAACGCACAGCTCCTTCAATCAGCTTCCCCAGTCCATGGTCTTTCGCTTCCTTCCGCACCACGAAGGTCCGCCAATCACGGCGAGGAGTTGTTCTATACCCATAGTCCGAGATGGTTGTCGCAATAGAGATCGCACCGATTTCGAGCCCTCCAAGGCAGTCGATTGTCACCCCAGCCAAAGCGTCATGCGCAAGCTGCCCCACGAGCTGGCGAGACCCAGGATAGGCCATGAGCGATCGACAATCGACATAGAAGGGACTGGTCTGACCGGACGCCAGTGTGAATCCGTTGATCGGATCCCACTTAAACGACTGCGTGTCATGAAATGCCCGTGCGAGGTCGTCTCGTATTGTCATAATCGATTGTCCATGATGGAGACAAAATGATGCATCGCTCGCTTCGGGGCTACTACGTAAGAAAACAGATATTTCATTGCCTTGTACTCCATTTCAAGCTAGGGTCAAACGACCCTACCAGCACCCATCTTGCTTGAAATCGCATGGTTAGCAAGACCCGTGCATCCCTGGTGGGCACGTGGTGGCTGGGCGTTTTGGCGGTTCAGTCTTTTCGACGTCTGGAGGAGGCTGGCCCTCGACTGAATCCTTTGTACGGGGTTCCGACGAAGGATTCGGATGAATTGCACAGCCGGACCAGACCGACGCAAGACTCACAATCAAGATCCACGTCAACAAACCTGCGCCCTCATTGCGAAATGTGGATGCGCGTCAAATGTTGAATATCTTGGCATAGCGTGACGGCAAAGTGAAGCGACAACCGGTGGGCCAAATACCTTACCCTGAACATCGACAAATCGGCTGGAGGTTGATTCTCTTGCTCAGCATGTTCCTGTTCAGCCTCTCGCCACCAACCCTTGCCGAGCCGCCTGCCCCTACCGACAGCCTGCTTGTGAAAGGATTTTCTTTTACCGGAAACACGGTGATCTCGCAAGCCGAGTTGGAAGCGGTCACTCAGCCTAGCGTCGGCCGTTCGCTCACGCTCTCTGGACTTGAAGAGGTGGCGGCCGACGTCGCAGCTCTCTACAAGCAGAAAGGCTACACCCTTGCGACAGCCTATGTGCCGCAACAACAAATCCGATTCGGCGTGGTCACCATCGCGATCTTGGAAGGCCGAGTTGGAGAAATCTTCGTCACCGGCAATCAGCACTATTCGACTGAATTCATTCGCGGAAGGTTCGCCAAAGCTATGGAGGACAAAGTCGTCCGGAACGTCGCGCTCGAGCGCGCGCTGCTTCTGCTCAACGAGTATCCAAACCTGAAGGTCTCCGCTTTACTGGAGCCGGGCGCCTCGACCGGCTCAACGAACGTTCACGTCAAGGCTGAAGACAAACTGCCGATTCACGCCACGTTGGATTACAACAACTACGGCTTCAACGCGATCTCGCGAAACCGTTTCGGAGCGGGCATCGAAGTCGGCAACGTGCTGTTCGACGGTGCAACGCTGAACCTCAACGGAATCATGGGCCAAGATCCGGACCGTTTGTTGTTCCTGATCGGAGCCTACGCCGTCCCCATTGGAGCTCACGGAACCAAACTGGTCCTCTCAGGCTCCGACGGACGATTCGACGTCGGGGCCGAATTGGCCGCGTTACAGATCCACGGCACCATCAAAACGTACGACATCTCTGTGAACCACCCCTTCATCAAGACTCGATTTCAGACGTTGATGGCCGAAACGGGGTTCGCGTCGAAAGACAGTCAATTTTTTACTCTGGGCAGTCTTACTGGTGACGACGCAATCCGCTTGGCCAAGCTCGGCGTGAATTACGATCGGCTCGACATGTCGGGCCGGACGTATTTCTCCCTGTATGGCTTCCAGGGGCTCGGCGAG
>Ga0187894_10000701_pt1 | contig 45166 bp, 52 predicted proteins | sample GBC1701081metaG_FD_136650 | JGI IMG/M metagenome (GOLD analysis project Ga0187894, IMG submission 136650) | White microbial mat communities from a lava cave in the Kipuka Kanohina Cave System on the Island of Hawaii, USA - GBC170108-1 metaG ... | reverse complement strand
GGCGGCACAGCCGCTATCGACCCAAATCCCGCGATTGTTATACCCCCAGTTCTGTCCGCGCCGACACTGGGTATCGGAGAGTTGACGAGTGAGACGAACCTGTCCATCTGTCTGTACCGGGCACTGCTTGAAGTCAAAATTTTCACTCTCGCAGCGCACGACATGCCGCTCTCGGCCTCGGTCATAATCACGATAGGGATAATCATCGCCGTAGCCAGGTGTATAATTCCACCACTGCGCAACACTTGGCGTAGGAACCAAGAACAAGACGGCAGAAACAATCATCCAGAAACTGGAAAAAACTAGAGCCTTTCGCATAAATCGCTCCTTTCTGTAATAGGACTTTTCTCCGACACTGCGCAATGACAGGAAGTTACTCTTATTACCTATCGTGCAAGAATCATGCTGCTCCTTACCGCTGAGCGCGCCAATAGAAAATAAGGCGTAGAGGGGGAAGTGGAAAGGATTATCTTTTCTCCCCTTTCTCCATTTACCCTTTTCGCGTTTTCCCATTTTCCCACTCCCCCGCTTTGGCTAATCAGTGAAGAGTTGCAGTTTCCTCACTACGTTGTGACCAGAGTTCCTACGATGGAGCTAGAGTTTTGAGATACAGGCTCGGCTAGAGATGTGAGCTTTGAGATAGACACAGGGAACAGAGGGGGGCGGGGAGAGCGGGCTCTAGCTCAATTCGCCGCCTGTCTTTTTGGCACAAGTTCTGCACCCTGACTACGTACGCCAACGTAGGCAAACTTGCTTCATCATGCCCGGGGGAGGTGTGATGGGAAGAGAGCTGAATTCGCCTGTGGCTCTTTTGGGGCTGACATTAAGTGATAGGAGAAGCTATGAAAGCGAAACTCATTCATGAACACAACGGTGGAAAGACGTTTGTCGTGGTCTTTAATAAAGGCGAAGAAGTGGTCGCTGGCCTGCATGAGTTCGCTCGGCAGCATCACTTCGTGGCTGCGCACCTGACCGCTGTCGGGGCCTTCCGTGATGTCAGGTTGGGGTATTTTGAGCGCGAACGCAAAGATTACAGACACATTCCCCTGCGTGAGCAGGTCGAGGTGCTTGCCCTTATAGGGAATATTGCGCTTGCCCAGGGGCAGCCTAAACTCCACGCTCATGTGGTGGTGGGAAAGTCTGACGGCACGGCGCACGGCGGCCACCTCCTCGAAGCCCACGTGTGGCCGACGCTGGAAGTAGTGGCAGTGGAATCACCTCGCCATTTGCAGCGCACTATTGATGAGGAGACCGGGCTAGCCCTGCTTCAGGTCCCGCCAGCCTCACAAGAAAGGCGCTGACGGGGAAAGGAACGTGAGCCTCTGATCTTGTTCTGCTGATAGGCGACTCTCATGACACCACCGGGATGGAGTTATAACCCTTCAGACTGGTCGCAGCGGTTGCCTCTTATTGGCTTGGCTGTCGTGGGATTTGGCATTGCCGGGTACTTGACACTGTACCAACTAGGAGTGTTCACCACGGTGTGGGACCCTTTCTTTTCTGGCGGCAGCGAGCGCATTCTCCACTCCTGTCTTTCGCGGGTGTTGCCCATCCCGGACGCCGCTCTAGGCGCGCTCGGCTATCTCCTGGACGCGGTCAGCGGCGCAGTTGGTGGACGTATGCGCTGGCGTACGATGCCGTGGGTCGTGATCCTTTTCGGCGTGGCCATCGGTCCGCTTGGTCTCGTGAGTGTACTGCTCGTGATCGTGCAGCCTGTGCTGTTCGACGCGTGGTGTACTCTGTGTTTGGCTTCAGCGTTTCTTTCTGTCGTGCTGATTGGCCCGGCAATGGATGAGGTGCTTGCCAGCTTGCAGCACTTGAAGCGCGAGGCAGTGCGAGGCCAATCCTGGTGGATAGTGTTTTGGGGAACGGCAGCAGGCGCGCAAGGTGAGCCGAGGTACGGGGCTGACGGCTCAAGATTTGCGGTTCGGAATTGAGCGTCTCGTTCTCGTCTTTACTCGGCACCTAGAACTGGACAGTGTATGTGGGCACGAATTATTAACACGTTGCTTGGCGTGTGGCTCATGGCCGCCCCGGCGGTCCTCGGCTCCACCGATGCAATACGCACCAATGAGTGGATCGTCGGTCCTCTGGCTGTGAGCAGCGCGATCATCGCCGTCGCCGAAGTCACTCGCCCCGTACGCTGGGTGAATACGGCGCTCGGGCTGTGGCTCGTCGTAGCACCCTGGGTGCTCGGCGCTGATTGGGCCGCGTTCGTGAATAGCACAGTTGTGGGACTCTTCTTAATCGGCTGTTCCCTGGTCCGTGGCCGCCTCCGGCATCGTATGGGTGGTGGTTGGGCCGCGCTCTGGTCGCCGAATACCTCCGATTAACCGCTGAAACAGAGTCCTGCCAAGACCGAGCGGGTGTCCTTTAGCGATTTCACGCGGTTCTGCAACGATTGGCGGACGGAGCAGTAAGGCGAGCGGCTGGCCTAACAGATACGCGGTAGCGGGTCACCGACCAATATATCGATGATCCGTGTCCCGCCGAACTGGGTCTTGAGCAGCACCAGGCCTGGTGGGTCGTTCTTAATCGTACCAACGATAGCCGCATCCACGCCTAAGGGGTGTGCATGGAACGCGTGCAGCGCCCTCTCGGCCTCCTCCTCAGCCACCATGACAACCATGCGTCCCTCGCACGCTACATAGAGAGGATCGATCCCCAGTAGTTCACACGCCCCTCTTACTTCCTCCCGCACCGGCAGCATCCGCTCGTCGATCATGACCGCAACGTGCGCCGCCCGCGCTATTTCATTCAAGATGGTCGCTACCCCGCCACGTGTGGCGTCCCGCATGCAGCGCACGGCAGTGGTCGCATTCAAGAGCTGCTCAACTAGACCGCCGAGGGGGGCAGTATCCGATGAGATATCCGCTATCAGGTCTAGCTCCCCGCGCGCGAGCATGATGGTCACGCCGTGCTCGCCGATTGGACCGGAGACGAGCACAGCGTCCCCTGGCCTTACCTTCGCCGCTCCTAACTGGACATTGCGCTCAAGCACACCGACGCCACTCGTGTTGATGAAGCAGCCATCGGCCTTGCCCTTTTGCACTACTTTGGTGTCGCCGGTGACGATCAATACCCCGGCCGCAGCCGCGGACATGGAGGAAACGATGCGCCGCAGGTCTGAAACCGAAAATCCTTCTTCGAGGATAAACCCGGCGGAGAGGTAGAGTGGCCGCGCCCCGGAGACAGCCAAGTCGTTCACCGTGCCATTCACCGCGAGATCACCAATGTTCCCCCCCGGGAAAAAGAGCGGTGACACGACAAAGGAATCGGTGGTAAACGCCAAACGTATCCCATCCACGGTAAACACGGCCTGATCTTCCAGTGGAGCCAGTAACGAATTGTGAAAGGCTGGGAGGAAGAGCGCGTCGATCAACGTTTGTGTCGCCGTGCCGCCCGCGCCGTGCGACATGGTAATGCGTTCTTCCCTCAGTTTGGCCTGCCGAGCGCGCATCAGCTCGATACGCTGGAGCACTTGTTGTTCTCTCGTGCGGTGTTCTTCACTCTCTCCCCGCTCACTGGATAATGGGGCATTTCTCGCATTCATATCAAGAGGTCCTGAGGGCTTCGGGCACACGCTGGCGCGTGAAACGTCCATAGTTATAGTAGGCGGCACACGCTCCTTCGGACGACACCATGCAGGTGCCGATTGGGGTCTCCGGGGTGCACGCCGTCCCGAAGACTTTGCACTGCCAGGGCTTCAGCACGCCCTTAAGCACCTCGCCGCACTGACACGCCTTCGGGTCTGCCACTCGCACGCCGGGAAGGGCAAAGAGGCGTTCGGCGTCGTAGGCGGCAAACGCCTCTCTCAATTTGAGTGCTGAGTGTGAGATGAACCCCAGACCGCGCCACTCGAAGTAGGGTCGCAACTCCATCACCTGGTTGATGATATGCAACGCTTTGGCGTTGCCATCCCACGAGACCACGCGGGTGTACTGGTTCTCTACCGCGCAACGCCCCTGGGTCAGTTGGGCGAGCAGCATAGCGATGGCCTGCAGGATATCGAGCGGTTCAAAACCGGCGACGACCAGGGGTTTGGTAAAGTGCTGACAAATGAATTCGTAAGGGCGGCAGCCGATTACGGTCGAGACATGACCAGGGCCGATGAAACCGTCCAGGCGGAGATCCGGCGAGTCGAGGATAGCTTTGATGGCCGGGATGATAGTGACGTGGTTACAGAAGATCGAGAAATTGCTGATTCCTTCCGCGGCAGCCCGCAACACTGTGAGCGCGGTGGACGGGGCGGTGGTCTCGAATCCGATCGCCATGAACACGACCTGTTTATCAGGGTTGCGGCGCGCCAGCAGCGGTCACAAGTAGCGACATCGGGGGATACCTGCACAAACGCCTCGCCCTGCGAAACGCTCTCGCGGATGTCAAAGCTGTCGTATCCCGCCTGCTCCAAGTCGGTTACGATGACTTCTTCAATGTGTGCCAGCGGCGGCGGTGCGCTCTGAAGCTGATAGAGAAAACGTTCCAGCGTGGCGCCCTCACCTTCGATCTCGATTACCGCTCCTTCGGAAGAGTTGAGCACGTAGCCGGTCAGAGCTAACCTCCGCGCCAGACGATACACGAATGGGCGGAGACCAACTCCCTGTACGATCCCGCGGACGAGTAGTTTCCGTCGGACTATCGTACGAGGGAAGGTCGTGCTGGCAGGTGGTGGGTTTGGTCTGAGGACAGAAAGTCTGCTCATCGCCGCTCCTTACGGTAAAGAACCACCCGGCAATGCCCATTCGCGCTTCTTCGTCATCCGCGCGCAGAGCGACGTTATAGCGATTGAGGTGTCAGCCGGGGCGTCGTTCAGGCCTAGCGGGTGGCGATCTTACTTGCGACAGCAACCTCGTCTAGAACATCACACACCAGGAGGTGATAATAGCCCCTTGCAGCAGAGGAGCCTCGCGACGAAGAATCTCTCAGGCCAACGCGCGCGAAAGAGAGATTCTTTACTTCACCGCGCTCCGTTCAGAATGACAAAGCCGTAGCGTTGTCTGCCAAACTGAACCACTACCACGGCAGTCCGTTCCCAGCAGACACGACACACGCTTCGCTTGAGTCTAGGAATGCGTAGCGCTGGCCCCGCTCTCTCGGGAAATTTCGCTCAACGCTTCGCCTGCCGCCTTCTTGCTCTGACGATGGGTCGCCAGATCGCCCAATGACACAATGCCGACCAACCGCTTGTTTCGGTTGAGCACGATCAAGCGGCGAATCTGCTGCCGCTCCATGATCTCGGCTGCGTCTTCTACACGTTGATCTTCATAACAATAGATCACCTCGGGCGTCATCACTGTATGGGCGGGCGTCCGGGCGACATCGAGCCCTTCGGCCACCACCCGTAACGCCAAGTCGCGGTCAGTGACCATACCGACCAAGCGATCGCCGTCGTACACCGGGATCATCCCTGCGTCGATCGCTTTCATCTTTCGCGCGACCTCCTGTACGCTCGCATCCTTATGTAGCCGTTCGACCGTGGGCGTCATAATATCCTTGAGTTGCATATGGCGTCTCCTTTCGCGGTAAAAAGGTCTCTGCTCTCGCAGTAGTGCAAGATCAGGGCCGCAATGAGGCGAGCAGCGCTGGATGCAAAAACTTTACGACCGTGTTTAGGCGGCCCGCTGGCTCGAAACCCTGTATAGAATTTTCCTTGTAACCAATGGAAGAAAACCGCCATGCGCTGAGCGGGCGCAACGGGGGCGATAAAGTAGAAAAGTACATTCCTGACGTGTAGATGATCATTCTCTCCGAGCGAAGGCACTACGCTGGCATTCCTTTTGCGAAATACAGACGTGTAGGAGAAGCCTATGGCTATTCGTTTTGCCAACCGCCAGCAGGCGGGCGAATTGTTGGCTACCAAACTCACTGCGTATGCTGATCGCCCGCATGTGCTCGTGCTGGCCCTGCCGCGTGGCGGCGTTCCGGTTGGATTTGCGCTCGCGCATCCTTCATGTCTCGCTCGATGTCTTCCTCGTCCGCAAACTCGGCATGCCTGGGCACGAGGAACTCGCCATGGGGGCGATTGCGTCTGGCGGGGTGCGGGTACTGAACACTGAGGTCATCAATATACTCCGTATTCCGAATGACTTGATTGACGCAGTGGCGAGGCAGGAACAGAAGGAGATCGACCGCCGTGAGCGCCAATACCGCGACGGACGTCCAACGCCTGATATTCGCGGACGGATTGTCATTCTCGTCGATGACGGGTTAGCGACGGGGGCCACGATGTGCGCTGCGGTCGCGGCGGTGCGTCATTATCGACCCGCGCGGCTGATTGTCGCTGTGCCTACCGCCGCGCCGGAGACCTGTATGGAGCTACAGGCGGAAGCGGACGAAGTGGTGTGCGCCACGACGCCGGAGTCGTTTCACGCCGTGGGGCTCTGGTACGACGATTTCACCCAAGTCACGGATGAAGAAGTGTATGAGTTGCTCGCCCAAGCAGCACGTCTGCCCTACACCACAGTCTCGGCCGGTGACGCGCCAGCTCCTCGGTATTGAGGGCGGTCACAAAGCGACGGAGCCGATGAAGGGCGCGATCTTTGCATTAAAGAGACGATGAGTAATGTAATCAAATACCCGAGCAGGAAAAACCCACCTCCGTGCAACGGCGGGCGCAACAGCGCAACATTAAGAGGGCTCACGCCGCGCGTCATGGGGCTTGAGTTGAGGGGCCCGTGAAGGGGTGTTGGTATAAGGAATATGCAAATGTCGTGAGTGTAACGCCGGGAGAATGACATGGCGACGGAAGTTTACAAACGGAAACGCAACTTCGCACGGACGCCTGAACCTCGCCCGCACGTCGTCGCCTCGCGGCGGGAGCCGATTTTCGTTGTGCAGGAACATCACGCCTCCCGCTTGCATTACGATTTTCGCTTGGAGGCTAACGGCGTCCTGAAGAGTTGGGCCGTGCCCAAACAACCGAGTTTGGATCCTGCAGTCAAACGCTTGGCCGCACGTGTGGAGGATCATCCCCTCGCTTATGCGGACTTCAGTGGGACCATCCCAGAAGGGCAGTACGGCGCGGGCGTGGTCAAAATCTGGGACAAAGGGACGTATGAAAATATGTTGGAAGGCAAACCGCACGCCCAAACCCTCACCGAAAGCATCACCGACGGTCATGTAGAAGTGGCGTTACGTGGTCGTAAACTGCAAGGCGGCTTTGCCTTAATCCGGATGCAACAAGGCCACGGTAAAAAAGACAATTGGCTGCTCATCAAGATGAAAGACAAACAGGCTCGTCCGGACCCGACTAGTAACGGCAGTCCTGCAAACGCAAAGGTAGGAGCGGGTCCGAAACTCGTCCCCACTCCGGACACACCGTTGATGGCGCGGCGACCCAGCCGGTCACGCTCTTCTGCTTCATCGTCTGTGCCTTTTTCACGCTCGCGACAGGCTCGACTGCGAGCGGTAGAGTTCACCCACGAAGACAAGGTGATGTTCCCCGCAGCGGGGCTCACCAAGGGCGCGGTGCTGCGCTTTTACGAACGGATCGCCCCGCGGCTCCTGCCGCACTTGTGCGACCGCCCGGTAACGTTAGAGCGTCTGCCCGAAGGCCTGGACGGTAAGGCCGCGCCGCACTTCTGGCAAAAAAACACCCCGTCGTATTACCCGTCGTGGATTCCGCGCATAGAACTCCCCAGTGAGACCGGCAAACCTATCCAGTATGCGCTCGTCAATGATCGTGACACCCTGCTGTACCTGGTGAACCAGGGCGCGCTCACCTTTCACGTCTGGTTTTCCCGCATACAGAACCTTGACCGGCCGGATTTTGTCTTATTTGACCTCGACCCCGGGCAGGCGCCCTTCACCGAGGTCATGGCCGTCGCCAAGCAACTGCGCGTGATTCTGGAGGCTCAGAACATCGCCGCCTTTGTCAAAACTTCGGGCAAAAGCGGCCTGCATGTGGTGACGCCGTGGGAACAGGCAGGCCGCTATGACGAGGCGCGCGAGTGGGGGCTGTACATCGCCCGACAGGTTATGACTGATCTTCCTCACCTTGCCACCGTAGAACGACGCAAAAACAAACGGCAGAAGAAGGTATACGTAGACGTCATGCAAAACGCGCGCGGTCGCCATGCGGTTCCTCCCTACGTCCTACGCCCGGTTCCACAGGCGACTGTCTCTACGCCTTTGGAATGGCGAGAACTCACGCCAAAACTACGCCCGCAACAATTTACGTTGCAGACGATTTTCCGGCGGCTTACTCAGGATAGAACCGACCCGTTCGCCCCGCTCGTTAAGTTCTACCGCACGAAGGACGAGCCGCAATGAACCATAGCTCTGCGCGTCCACTTATGACTATGCCGTGATCGGCGACCGTCGCCAAGCCGCCAAGTCGGCCGCTGGCGGATGAAGGGTAGCGCCAGGATTAGAGGTACGCCGGACCGGTACGGCAATTGCTCTGTCTTCGGTAAGTATTCACGGTAGCAATCGAAGCAGAAAGGAGGTGAAGGATATGGCGCAAAGCAACCCGCAGTCTAGTCAGTACAAATGCCATAACTGCGGCAAAACATTCCCTTCGCAAAGAGAACTAAATGAACACGAGAAAAATTGCCAATAACAAATCTTCTATTGTAGAGAAATTCCGACAACGGATTCTCTGAAATCACACACCGGCGAGAGATTCGGCAAAAAGCCAGAGGAGGATACATCATGCCCAGGGGAGATAAGTCCAAATACACGGAAAAACAGGAGCGGCAGGCCGAGCACATCGAAGAGGGATATGAGAAGCGCGGCGTACCGGGGAACGAGGCGGAGCGGCGCGCATGGGCGACGGTCAATAAGATGACTGGCGGCGGCAAGAAGAGCGGCTCGGGACGCGGCAAAGCGGTCGATAAAGCCCCCGCAAAGAAAGGGGGCAAGAAAGGCGGCGCTGCTTCGGCCGCACGTCCGGCCGCGGCTCGTTCCGCCTCCGCCAAGAAGGCCGCACGGACACGTAAGCGCCAAGCGAGAGGGTAGCTGTCGTACTCCCAAGTAAATGTTGGCTCGAGTATGGAATGCGTGCGGACCTGAACTATACCTCGTTCGCCCTGAGCTCTTTGCCAAGCTCAAGATAAACTCCGTGCAAGCGGAGCCGAAGGGCGAGCGGCATGAAGCGCACAGAAATCAGACCTGAGCCGGAACGCCTGGGTCATGAGTAGAGAAAGGCAGAGGGTGAGATTCTTCAGCATCTCTTTTAGCCCTCATCGTTTAGCCTTGAAATACTGCACCGCACGCTCGTGCTTCTCGGCCTCTTCACGTGTGGCGAATGTGCCCAGGTTCTTACGCTTGCCGGTCCGCGGGTCCTTCTTTCGCGCATAGAGGCGGTACTGGCCTGACGCGAGTTTTCTAATCATGATTACCTCCTCTGAAGAAAGTGTTACAAGACCTCGTCTAGGGCTATCTCTTTGCCGCAAGCTTATAGAGCCGTGGCGGATTTCCCGCGGCCGTCGAGGCCCATATCATTCAGTACCTGCGGGGCTTTGGTGAATTGGCTCTTGCTGCATTGCACGACGAACCCAGAGCCAGGAAAATGACAAAACCGAAGAAATGGGTCCGGAACGTCAAAACGGTGCCTACCTTTCCTCCCAAAGGGGTGTTCACCAAAGATGCAGACACGATTGCCCGAATCATGGCGACCAAGCGTGTAAGTCCCAAGGGGCTCGGATCCGCCATTCGCATGGTGCAGTTTTTCCTGAACCGCGCCGGCGCGCGCCTCTCAGCCGCGCGCAAACGCGAACTCGAGCGTGCTAAACGGATGCTGCAAGCTCGACGGAAAGCGCAACAGACAGAGTGAGAGCATTGACCTATGGGCAACACTGCTAATCCGCAATAGCGAATTGGCTTAATCCACGAGAAGAGATTTACGACTTCGGTTCGTTCATGGCCGCGGTCTCGAAGACCGCTTGCGCCTTTGGCCCGTCCACTTGGCCGACGTCTTCGCGGAGGTGTTGAATCAACTCGTCTACCATCCTCTTGATGTTGGTTGTGTGGTGGCGTAGGTCGCCATATCATGACCCGCCGCTTTCCATGCCTCGACGCCGCCACCAAGGACTTTCACCTGATGGAACCCTTGCGCCTGGTATTCTTCCGCCCGCCGGGCGGAGGTAGCTTCGTGTGGTCACGCACAGTAGAAAATGATTTCTTGGTCCCGTGACATTCCCCGGAGGCGCGACTGGAACACAGACAAGGAAATGGCTCCCGCGAGATGGTTCTGTTGAAGTTTCTCCTCATTCTCGTAGGCGCAGACCAGTAATGCAGAATTCGCGGTCATGTGGCGACGCGCCTGTTCTGGGGAAATCCGTTCGATGTTGGCCATCGCTCGCTCCTTTCAAAGAGAAAGATGGTTTTGCTTACATGTTGTGTGCAGAACTTGTGCCAGCCCGTGCCTCAGCCTGGCGAAGTCTTCCTAGCTCACGCGGAGGCGAGCTCTGCGCTGGACCCTTACTGAATTGGTCCACGCCGAGTTTGGCCCCCGTCGCCCAGCGGAAGGGGTAGTGTCGAATTTCTGCAGCCACCGTGTCGTCAGCGGTATTACCGCAGAAGTGACCTACGCGCCGGGGACCTCAGCATCGTGCGCGTGGCCGATCGCTACCCACAGACGACGGCTCAGCTTACGGCAATTCAAGATCACTTTTTGCGAGTGGACGGCCTCGACCGCGTCGAGCGGCACGACGAAATCACCCGCATTCTCGACGTAGATCACCAACTCAGGTCGTCCGTGCGGCGCCACTTGACGGACAGCGCCAAATTCCTCGCCGCCATCGGCGACAAAGGTTTGATAGCCAACTTCGATGTTTTCTCGCATACGGCACCTCTTAGGTCAGGGTAAATTTACCATCACATTTCTCTGCTATTGTGGCTACAGGGGACCATGTGTCTGACGATAGACCTCAACTGCCTCTTCCCAGTGACCATTAAAAAAAAGATAAGGTTCAACTGCCACCATAGTTCTCTTTCAGGAACTATTCTCACGTCGTCTTAGAGAACAACAAAGGGCAAACTTTGTGCCTTGGCGATGACTCTCGTTTCTCCCCCATACCATGAAGCTTAGCAATTCTTGCGTGTCATCACTGGCCATAATTCGCGAGCAAAGGACGTAGGAAGCAAGCGCGTCGGGAAAATCTTACAACCCGTTGTAGGTAATGGTATACCGAATACTCCCCAATCTTATTCTCGTCGCGGAACAAATATGTCGAACTCACCTCGAAGGCTCTTGGCGAACGGGGCGACGTAACACTTCCTTGCCCGTCGCTGTAAAAACGCGGGTTCAAAACGTAACCGTGCTTCTCTTCCTGTGAGAGCTTACATCCCTTTGTTGGAATAAAGTCATAGGGGAAACACGACTTGGTCACGCGCTTTTCCTCCCGCTACAGTCGCCAGCGTTAGCGAAGGAGCTCATGACGGGCGGCGGTGGCGGCGTGATATCCACACATGCCATGGACTCCCCCGCCAGGGGGAGTCGAAGCCGAGCACAGATACAGCCCTCTAAGGGGTGTCCGATAGTGCTGCAGGGAGGGGCGAAAAAAGAGCTGCCACAGATCTTGCACGCCGCCATTAATGTCGCCACCAATGAGATTGGCATTGCGCTTCTCTAAGTCAACGGGCGACATTGTGCTCCGCGCTACAATTCGCGCATGAAAACCCGGAGCGAACCGCTCAACCTGGGCTTCAATCTGATCCAGCATCGCCGTGGGTGATCCATGGGGGACGTGACAGTATGCCCAAGCCGTGTGCTGCCCCTGCGGGGCGCGAGTGGGGTCAAAGAGACTCGGTTGTGTCAGCAATACAAATGGTTGGGCTACGATTTGATTCTGCCAAGGGGCCCGCTCGGCAAAGCGAATCTCTTCCAGGGTCCCGCCCAAGTGAAGAGTCCCGGCCCGGGTACAGGCAGAAGCGGTCCAGGGAATAGGCGCGCTTAGCGCCCAATCGACCTTATAAGCTCCAACACCGTAACGATAGCGCTGCAAGCGTCGTTGATAGGAAGGGGGAAGACGATGACCGGCAATCTGCAGGAGTTGCCGTGGAGTCACATCACAGAGAATTACTCGCGCCGGCGGGAGAGAATCGAGCGAGTCAACGTGCATCCCAATCACTATTTCACCGCCCAGAGACTGAAAATACGAGGCCAGCGCACGGGCAATGTTCTGCGCACCACCACGCGCGATCGGCCACCCAGTTGTATGCCCGGTCGTGCCAAGCACTAGAGCAATCGCAGCCGTAGCTAGATGTTCTAGGGGAAGCATCGAGTGTGCAGCCAAGCCGGCAAACAACGCGCGAGCCGGTGGTTCCGTAAACCACGACATCGCTAAACGTGACGCCGAGCGGAGCGCCCGGAGCGCGAACCGGGCAAAGAGCGTTGGGTGTCGGGGGAATCTCGTCGGCGGTCCTAACAGATCACCCTGCAACCGTTGCCAATGGGCGACCAAAGGCTCGAAGAGGCGACGGTATGCCTCGCCATCGTTTCCTAGAGTCCGTGTAGTTGCCGCCATTGAGCCTTCAAGTACTGCCGCAGTCCCGTCATCAAATGGATGTGCGAGCGCCAGCGGTGGCTCTATCCATTCGAGGCCATGTTCAGCTAACGGCATACTGGAGAAGACTGGTGACGCTACCGCCATCGGATATACCGAGGAACAGACATCGTGGAGAAAGCCGGGCAAGGTGAGAGCAGCGGACCGAACACCACCGCCTATAGTTTCCTGTGCTTCAAGAACAAGCACCGTATGCCCGACTCGGGCGAGCGTAATGGCCGCAGTCAAGCCGTTTGGCCCCGAACCAATGACGATTGCATCCCAGGGCTTCCGTTGCCACAATGGCGTCGAGGTCACCATAGGTGCCGTGTCGTCTGGTGATTATATCCTTTGGCGGACATTGTCCGAGAAAATCGCAATCCGCACGGACGGTCAGGGTTGTCATTCTGAGGCCGAAGATCTCTTTTCCTGAGAGAGCCTTTGCTCCACTCAGGGTGGCAAGGCTTGCAACGGTCATCCCGAACGCGCTCACCTTGATCTTTCACTATTTGTTTCATAAAGTCTGGATTTTACACAGTGCCGAACAGGTGCGGGCTGCGCGCCGGCGAGAGGGAGCCAACCTGCCGCATCTCTTGCCCGCATAGGCAGCCTGCCTCTTTTGCAGAACGCATTCGATAGTCCTCAGTGCGCTACTCTTCGGTCGTCTCCCGTGTATACCGTTTCCACAACCCCTGCTGATGCGCCTGGCCGCGGTCGTAGCCGCGCCGAAACGGCTCCTCCAGAAATAGAGTCGGATACCGTTCTCGGAGAAAGTCCGTCGCTTCGTCGTACGACTTGCCGCGCGCCCGCGAGTCCAACGCCGCCTCAAAGCCACGGCGATGAAGTTGCTCCACCCGCACAAATGCCCCTGACGGCGCATCGTATGTAGCTTCTTCTGCGTCCCGCAGTCCGAGCCACCATTGCTCACGAGCAGCGTCGATGCTTTCCACCTTAGAGTGTGTGAACACGTCCCGCACCGTCTTGGCTTGCTCCTCATCACGGGCAAGCGCAATCACGATCGAACGTCCCCGTCGTAACGCGTCTTCATACACGAACAGTTCGTCTCGCGGTAAACCGATTGTCAGCGATTCCTCGAGCGTATTCCCAACTGCTGCCCCGGCCGCAGCTCCAAGGACACCGCCGAGCGCGGCAGCGCCGAGCACCAGAAACGGACCGACGCCGGGGAGGAACAGGCTGACAACCGTAGCGCCGAGCAGGCCGCCAGACAGCCCGGTAGCACCGCCGGTAACAGCGCCGAGCGCCTTACCCATGCCGGGTTGTTCGGCATCCGTGGTGGGCACAGCATCAAGCGTGGCGGACACTACACCCGGAGTTAGTAAGCTTAACTGTTCTCGGGCTAACCCAGCCGACCGCAACGCTTGGAATGTATCTTCGGCGTTGGCGCGTGAAGGGAAAACTCCAACAATCGCTTCCATGGTGAGATCTCGAGTCTGGAAAATAGAGGAATGTGGCCTTTCTATGCTCGCAACAATTTCTTCATCTCACGCGTAAGCGTGACAAAATCCTCGGCTACCTTCTCACCCAAGTCCGCCCGGTAGAACTTCACCGCCGGATGATACCCGACGAGATAACGGCGTCCGTCGCGCTCGATGAGGCGACCTCGTACCTCTGCGATACGCGAGATACCAAGCAGTTTCTTTGCTGCCACTCCACCTAACAGCATAATAAGTGATGGGTTGAGCAACGCTATCTGTGCAAACAAATAATGCGTCGTGCAGGTGTCTATCTCATCTCTTCTGGGAGTGCGATTACTGGGCGGACGGCATTTCACCACGTTAGTAATAAACAAGTCCTCACGACTCAGACCGCTTCCTGCTAGCGCTTGGTTTAAGAAGCGTCCGGCGGCACCGACGAACGGATGACCGCTTTCATCTTCTTCCCGACCAGGCGCCTCGCCGATAATCATGACCTTGGCCGTCGCCTTGCCATCGCCAGGGACGGCAAGGGTTCTCGACGCATGCAATGGGCACCGGGTGCAGGCGTGAATCTGCACTGCTAACGCTTCCAGGCGCTGTGCTACGTTTGACTTCGCCAAAACTTTATTAGCCAACTTGCACCAATCGAGCAGTACGGACGGATACATTGATGGCCGCGATCACGCGCATATCGGCTAAGCCTTCCTCGCCTGGTGTACGAGGGGTTTTGTCGTGCAGCACACGTGATCCAACCGAAGCCTTCGGGCGGAAGTTATTGCTAACTCCCTACCATTAGTAGATTCGGCAGCCATCAATTTTCCTCCGGCCAAGGCACCTGCCATGATCACGGTTCCTTTTATAAAGGTGCGGCGATTGGTTGCCATACTTCCCTCTTGGTCTTCTGAGGCAGACTGCGGAGTCAATTTTTCCACGTGCGGTCATTACGAACCAACATCCCTACTTCTGGCCGGATTATCCGCAGCAGGATCGTTAGTTACAGGAAAGCGCTGTTCCATATCTCGCCGATAGGTCTCAGGGTTCGTAGCCTGGGGGGATGAATTTAACGGATCAGTGTGCTTCGCTCTTACACTTTCATCCTGGGGACCTGAGCTTGGTTCGGACGTCCGTGGTCTTACCGCAGTGCCGTCATCAGTAGAGTCGGTACGGTCTGCGTCAGCGGCCGTCTTTGATATTTCTTTTTGGCTTTGTCCGTAAACCGCGGCAACCGGCGTCATGAAGAACATCGCTGCCGTCACTACAGCCCACCAGAGTTGGTTTGATTTCTGCATAGTGCCTCCCTTCAGAATCCTATTGAGCCAATAAACTCTGTAGGGGTCGCAAAAGCAGTGCCAATCTCAGATAGACACGCTCAGGTATCGCCGTTGGCGTGATTCTTGTTCTCTTCTACTAGATATAGAGTGAAAATCTCCGACCGAAAAGAGGAAACGCCGACGTGAAATCCGCAGTTCTCAGGAAAGACGAACCATCAGTGAAATTGACTCGATTGTCAGCCTGGGTAAGCGCCCCGCTCGTGTGCGGCGTATTCGGAGCTCTCTTGTGGTGGGAATACCGTCATCCCTTGCGGCGGACGGTTGAGGCCAAGCCCCAGCGCGTGGCTCGCAACTTAACCGTCGCGACCATCAGTGCCTTGGCCCTGCAATTGGTCGAACGGCCAGTGACAACACGGTTAACAGTTATGGTGGTACGACGTCGATGGGGATTACTGCAACAATGGAATTTGCCAACCTGGGGAGATGTGTTGCTCGCTGTGGTCTTGCTAGACTATACGCTCTATCTCTGGCACGTCCTGACGCACCGAGCGTCGTGGCTGTGGCGCTTTCACGTCGTGCATCACCTCGACCTCGACCTGGACGCCTCAACCGCGCTGCGATTTCACTGCGGCGAACTGATCTTGTCAGTGGCGTGGCGCGCCGCTCAAGTCCTATTGCTAGGCGTTGCGCCGCGTGCGCTTTCTGTATGGCAAACCGCACTATTATTGTCGATTCTTTTCCACCACTCCAATACGCGCTTGCCGATTGCGACCGAACGCTGGCTCAGTCGTTTTCTCGTTACCCCACGCTTGCACGGGATCCATCACTCTATTATTCGGGCAGAGACCGATGCTAACTGGTCGAGTGGATTAACCTTATGGGACTGGGTGCACGGTACCTTACGGACCGATGTTCCGCAGAGCACTATCACGATCGGCGTGCCAGCCTATCGCGATGCAGATGACGTAGCCTTGACGACGATTCTTCAGCTCCCTTTCGCCCGCCAACGACCGTCGTGGCAGTTGGCGAGTGGCGAACGGCCAACACGTGTTCGTCATGAGTCGGTCCAAAAGGGAGATTTCAAGTCTCCTTTGCGCCTCTCCTGTTGTGGATGAATTCCCATCATAGCTCTGTGATCCTTCGCCTACAGTCAGAGTAATTATCCTGTCTCTCTGTCGGAGACATGTGAGCACGGTCTCAAGAGAATATTGTCTCTCTCCGGCCTGTAGAGTGTGCGGCACCTTTGCCACCGATAGAAATGGTGCCAATAAAAAGGTACTACCTATTCTGTTAGTAACAATAAGTGACCTACGCACTCGCCCTTGATCGACCTCAACCATTGAGCGGTGATGGTATTGTTCTTGCTGCTGTACTTCGCATTAGGCCCGATTTGATGGCGCGATCGTCACCATTCTTTTGCACCTAAGAGAGGCATTCCCGCCGAAAAGGAGCACCTTATGAACGAACCTTCAACACCGCCTGCAAACTCCCCGAATACGGGCAGAGACAGCAAACTCAAGCAGATGAATGAATACGACATCCAGACGGATTCAGCCGATACGCGCTCCAAAAGGGTTGGTGTCTATGATCGGCCAGAGCCTTCTTCGATGAGCAGTTCAATGATGGGTACGATTCTGCTTCTTCTCGCTATAGTGGCCGCGATCTACTTCCTTTTTTTCGCCAATAATCTGCCTTCCTAAAGTAATGAAGGGGCGAAGCAACTAAAGTCTCAGAAGTGAAAGGAGTCTTATTATGGATAAAACGATTGTCGGATTATTCGATCAATTTAGGGACGCACAGCAAGCAGTCCGAGAACTCGTCGATATCGGATTCTCGCGTGATGACATCAGCCTGATCGCCAATGACGTGGCAGGTGAATATAGTAACTCCCTAGCTTCCGCTGACCAAATAAGCGGCACGGCGGCGGGAGCCGGAACAGGAGCAGTTATTGGCGGTATTGGCGGATTACTAGTGGGATTAGGAGCGTTAGCTATACCTGGAATCGGTCCAGTGATCGCGGCTGGTCCGCTTGCCACGACACTGCTGGGCGCCGGGGTTGGTGCCGCAGCCGGCGGTATGATTGGCGCGCTCATCGATGCTGGCGTTCCTGAAGAAGAAGCAGGCTATTATGCCGAAGGCGTCCGTCGTGGTGGGACGCTAGTTTCGGTCCGAGCCGAAGACGAGATGATGATTGATCGAGCGGTGAACGTCTTTGAGCGCCATGGCGCCGTCGATGTCAAACAGCGTGTAGCCGGATGGCGGCAGAGTGGTTGGACTCGCTATGATCCACAGGCTGGACCGTATACTCAGACCCAGTCGCCTTCCAATCCGGATGCTATGGGGGGGACAACCGCAAAAGACGATATGCGAACCCGTTCGGCCACTTCCTCATCTCTAGGCGGGACGCGCGGAACTAGCCCTACGAGCTATGAGACATACGTCACCGATTTTCGTAACAATTTTACTACTATCTACAGAAATCGAGGATACACGTACGACCGCTACGAGCCAGCTTATCGCTATGGGTATACACTGGCGCATGACCAGCGTTACATTGGTAAGGATTGGGCAGCGATCGAAGCTGATGCGCGCCGTGACTGGGAGAAGAGTAATAAGGGCGCGTGGGAAGACTTTAAAGATTCTATTCGCTACGCCTGGGACAGAGTGCGCGGTCGCACCACTACTCGCGCGGCGTAGTTAACCCAATTTCTCGCCTTTTTCAGAGATCTCCTCTTCCCACAACGGGAAGGGGAGATTTCTCGCTTCTCTGAGACAAATAACTCTTCTGGTGATGAGAAGTAGAGGCTTCTTGGAGACACATATGGCTAAGACATATTCTCCTGGCGAAACCCCTTTAGAGCAGCCTATACAATCGACGACTGACCTGGATGATGGTCGGATTACTTTCAAGCAAGAAACAGAGGCAACCACAATAACGAGTAGTACTGCTGCACCGACCGCAAGCCGCAACGATACGAGCGTCACCAAAGTGAATGCTCGCTATTCGCCCAAAGGAAAGCACGGACAGAAGTACCTTGCCGCAGGAGTAAGGGTTTCCATGCGTCTCTGGGAAGAGGAGCCACCCGCGAGGGCGAAGGCGCAAACCCAGCGTCAATACGAGACCGTCGGTTACGTCATCAAAGGTCGAGCCGAGTTGCAGCTCGAAGGTCAGATCCTGAATCTTGAACCCGGAGATTCATGGGTTGTCCCGAAAGGGGCAGTTCATCGCTACAAAATTCTTGAATCGTTTACCGCGATTGAAGCGACCTGTCCGCCCGCTGAGGTTCATGGGCGTGATCAAGAACCATAGGGCCAGAGGTGGGATGAGAGCCTCCTCCTCATGCCACTTGCTGCTGCGGGAGTGAGGAGGGCAACCGGCGACGCAGAAAAGCCAGAACGCTTGCTTCTTCGGGTCGCAGTCCCGATCCCGAGATTCTTACTTTCGCGCGCACCTGACGCCTGAAAACTTGGGAGAGCGAGCCGTCAAGGTATCCCTCAAGTATGGCAGGATGGACATAGCATTTACGACAAATCGCAGTCGTGTTTCCTAGCCGCTCTGCAACTACGGCAATAGCTTGTACGATATTCTTCGTCGCCTGCCGCCCTTGCGGGTATTGGCACTCGCTATGCCTGTAATAATAAGTGGTTCCAGGTTCGCCGGTCATGATTGAGTCGGGCCAACAGTTCCGCCTTTTTTCCCAATTGTTCGGCCGTCTCCAAAATACGGTCGACACTCCCCCAATCACTCCATCCGGTTCCGGATACCGGTAGGACGCGTAATGCCGAAGCGCACGGCTCGCAGATTCCCGAACAGAAATTCACCGCCCTGAGTTTTGCGTATACTTTCTTCGTCACTAGCTCTGCCTGTGGCTTTCCAAGTGCCTGGCGAATGGGTTTAAAATCTTCGTAAATATCTGGGACCGCTTGGCGCGCCATTCCCCACAGCGTGCCGCACTGGACAACACAGACAAAACTATTCCATAGCGCTCCGCGCCGCCAGAGAACTTGCGCTTGCTTCTGTGTCGGTTTTTCCCAAAACCGTAGTACTGCACGGGTGGTGCGGTTCTCCTCTTCGGCCGCGGGTTCAATCCAGCCGTAGCCATCCTCGACCTTATCCGGTTCGATCCCCAGCAGCGTCAGACCCCAAGGAAACCCCTGAGTTTCCCACACGGCGTGGCGGACCGCTTGCATGAACTTCCATTCCTCAAGGATGAAGTGATCTGAAGGGAAAATGGCCACGGTTGCTAACGGGTCACGATGGGCAATGTGCGCCAGCGGAAGAAGAATTCCCGCGGCAGTATCTCGGTTTTCCGGCTGAAAGATAATGTTTTCACTCGACCAGTGGGCTAGCTGTCGTGCGGCTTCCTGTCGATGATCATGACTGACAATGATGAGAGTCCGTTGTCGCGGTATGAGCCACTCCACTCGTTCGAGCGTATGTTCCAACATCGAACGGCGGCCCATGATCGCGCAGAACTGCTTAATCCCGCGTCCCCCACAGAGCTGAGAAAGGAACGAGCGCACTCGCGTTCCTTCCCCCGCAGCCAGTACGATACTCCAGAGTTGCCCGATTCTTGGCTCCTGAGTCATTGGTTCTCTTTCTTCTCAATCGCGAACGGAAGGCTGGCCAAGAAGGGAAAGCAACGCTAGGGTCCGTCGTATTCAGGCGCATCTTTCCCCCTACGTGTGCAATCGCATTACCTAGGCCGCCAACTTCAGCGGTCGACGTGAGCCGACCACGCGCCGTTTTTTTCGCTGGAATTTTCTCGGTTGGTCACTGAACCAACGCCGCAAACCCATGCGAATATATTGTGGGTTAAGCCCCAATACTGCGCAGATGTTTAGAAAAGAGAAGGGTCCTTCAACGTCATTACTGAAAAACCACACTTCGGCTTCATGTGCCAATCGCTGATTGCGTCGACCGGTGGTCTGAAAGCGATACTGAAAACAATTCACTGCATCCTCGAGCACCGCTTGCATTAAGGAGACTTCCGGTCGTCCGGTGTAGGCATTAGAGGGTATGGGGTAAAACTGTTCCGGTAACACCGCAGCACCTGAGGCGTGGTCTGAGTCAGCGTCGAAATAAGGGGCCTTGAATGAATAAGCCGGGTGTAGTCCTGAATGCATACTGCTTCTCCTTCCTAACCGACCTCGTTTTGGCTCTAGAAAAACCTGCTTCCGTCCGCTTTACTGAGCATACATATGATGTGAGGGTGTGCGTTTTCCCGTTGACGCAGCCCGGAGCGAATCTTTTCTCGACGTAAGAGACGAGCAATTGAACAGCGAGAAGCCTCGGTCTGATTTTTCATTACTCTGGCTACGCTCCTAGGAAGGGAGAGCTGGTCTGCTGTGCAGAGAACACTTCTGTTTGACTTATGGAGGGATTACCTGACACACCACACCAACTATTCCCGAATTAACTGTCTCACCCTCACAGACGCCGTATCAGCAAGTGATATGCCAACTTAGCGCGGATGAATCTGGTCGATTTATCAAGAGAAGGAAACGAGGAATCTTTTCTCTGTAGGATTTTCACGAGGCAGTTGTAGACTTTTCCTCTACATCTTTCTTTTGGTGCTTGTTCTCACTCCTGTAAAAAGGGAACAGATTTTGCCCCTACTATCGTCCGGATTTTTCCGTCAAAACGACGGCAAAGATGGACGAAGATGAGTAAGGCACTGGGGAGGCGGAAGATGCAGCAGGAAAGGTTTGTACAACAATCGAAAATTATCACAAAAAAAGAAGTCTAGGCGGTATTCGGACGCGAACACGGAAGGATTACCAGCGTACACTCATCATGCCGACGATTTCTCAGCGTGAAGCTGGAGCGGCCTATTCTCCAGAAGAGATTTTGCAAAAGGCGTCCGCGTTGATTATTGTCGCCGACTCTCGAGGCGCCATCACTTACGTCAGTCCCTCGGTCAAAACGATTCTGGGGTACGAGCCCAGTGATATGTTGGGAGACACAAGAACCACCGTGTATGGTTACGAGTTATGTCCAGCTCCTGGCGCAGCGGTACAAGGGCAAACTTGGGTCTGACGCGGACGAATTCATTGGCTTTGCCGTGGATGGGGCAAAACGCCTGCAACGTTTGATTCTCGACCTGTTAGCCTATTACAAGGTCGGAACGCGCAAGCGAGAATTTTCTGTCATCAACAGTGAGGTAGCGTTAACCAGTGCGTTAGCAGACTTGCGCGGATTGATAGCTGAGACTGGAGCCGTTGTTACCAATGACGCGTTGCCGTCCGTGTGGGGCGATACGCCGATGCTCCAGCTGCTCTTCCGTAATCTCATCAGCAACAGCATCAAATTTCGTTACCAAGAGCCTCCGCAAATACACGTCTCAGTTCGGCAAGAACCTCAGGAATGGACCTTTTCGGTGCGAGATAATGGCGTCGGCATGGACCCGCAATATGCGGATCGCATTTTTAAGGTCTTTCAACGCCTACACACCAGAGAGCCTTACCCTAAGCCGGGGGTCGGGTTAAGCCATGTGCAAGAAAATTATTGAACGGCATGGGGGGAGAATCTGGATCGATTCGCTTCCTCATCAAGGGACAACGATCTTCTTTACTATTCCTCTGCTCACACTCTGTTGGCCCCCTTGTCCTTCAATCTTTGCCGGGAATTGCGTAGAGAGATTCAGCTTCGTACCATCATTGCCCGCCTTTTCATCTCCGCCACTATCCCCGCTCTGCCGTTCAGCCGTTTTCTTAGCCGCAGCATTGGCCGAAACTGACCCAGGCGCTGCGTCAGCATAAGTAATTAAGCGATTCCCCCGTTGTAAAGTGAAATAAGCCCATATCCATTGGACCATGACTAACAACCGGTCCTCAAAACCAATGAGAAAATAGATATGCACGACCACCCACAGCAGCCAGGCCGGGAAGCCACTGAGTTTCAGACGGCCGAGATCGGCAACGGCACGCGCCCGTCCAATCGTCGCCATGCTTCCCCGGTCGCGATAACGGAACGGGAGCGAGGGCAGCTTTTGACACGCCCGCCACATATTGTCAGCAGCGGCGCGGCCCTGCTGAATTGCTACCGTTGCTACCCCGGGCAGCGGCCGGTTCGTCGCAGGATCGACCAATACTGTCAGGTCGCCAATGACGAAAACCTCAGGATGGTGTGGCAGAGAGAGATCGGGTTCGACTGACACACGCCCGGCCCGGTCAAGTGGTACGTCTAACGTTCGCGCGAGCGGCGAAGCTGTCACCCCAGCCGCCCATATCACGGTATGTGTCGGAATTTTCTCGTCAGCCAGAAAAACAGCATCAGGCTCAAGCGCCGTCACTGGCGCTTGGGTTCGTACTTCGACTCCCAAGCGAGTCAGGTCTTGGCGGGCGCGCTCGGCTAGCGTCTCGGAGAAAGTCAGTAAAATCCGCGGCGCGGCTTCGAGAAGAAGTATTCTCGTTTGCGTCGAGTCAATAACGCGGAAATCTCGGACCATGGTATGACGTGCGATCTCGGCAAGCGCCCCCGCCATTTCTACGCCAGTCGGACCACCGCCAACGACAATAAAAGTCAGCAAAGCTTGGCGCACAGCAGGGTCGGATTCGCGCTCGGCCGCTTCGAAAGCCCGGAGGACCCGCCGGCGAATCTCGAGCGCGTCCTCAATGTTTTTTAGTCCCGGAGCCACTGATTCCCACTCATGATGATTAAAGTATGAATGACGCGAGCCGGTGGCGAGAATCAGGTAGTCATACGCTATACGACTGTCGTCGGTTAATAAGACCTGCCGACTGGCCAATTCGATAGCCGCTGCCTCTGCCAGCAAGACGGTCGCGTTACGTTGCCGACGAAGGATGGAGCGAATGGGGGCGGCAATATCTCCGGGAGAGAGGCCAGCCGTGGCAACCTGATAGAGGAGCGGCTGGAACAAATGAAAATTCCGCCGGTCTAAGAGTGTGACCCGAACAGGCTTTCCCTTTAACCGTTTAGCGGCGTAGAGCCCGCCAAAACCGCCACCAATGATGACCACATGAGGCGGCGACTTCGCATTGAGAGATTCTGCCATATGAAGAGTGACATCAAAGAGAGGCCGTTAAGCTAGTTGGGGGCAACCGCGGCGGTGCCCCCAACTATACTATAGATATTAAGGCTTATTAAAGAGCGGTTGGGGTTCTCGACTTAGTTCTGTAAGGTTCGATCCTGGGTGGATTGAATTTCAATGCGCCGACTATGCCGTGCTTGCTGCTCTTGGGGTTGTCGAGCCGTCGAAGGAGACTTCGACGGCGACATTTTTTCAGCACGGTCTTTCACAGTAAGACCCTCCTCATTATTTGTTTTTCCGGTCGATCTTTCCGCGCCACGCTCCCGTCTCACTCCCGCGTGATTCAATAAACTCCTTGAAGCGTTCCAGATCTCCACCAACGCGTGCAGACACTACCCCAATCGCATCGCCAACGTTTTCCACGATACCCTCGGGATCATAGTCTAGCTGCAGCATGACTCGGGTTTTTCCTTCACTCAGACGATGAAATGTCACTACGCCCGCGTTGGCCGCGCCATTACTGTTTTTCCAGGCAATGCGTTGATCAGGGGTCTGCTCGGTAATCTCAGCATCCCATTCTTTGACTTTGCCGCCGACGTTGGCCCGCCAATGGAGCTTCTTATCGGTAAGCTGCCGAACCTCTTCTACCCCTTCCATGAAACGGGGAAATTCTTCGAACTGGGTCCACTGATTGTAAGCGGTACGGACCGGGACATTGACGTCAATCGACTTTTCTATGTTCGACATGTTCCTATCCTTCCTTCTATCTCACGTAGATTCGCGTCATACCCTTAGAGGTAATTATTCTGCACTGGAGCTGTAGTGCTCCGGCATCCCGGGCTCCACCGTCGGTTGCATCGTTGTTAACAGCTGTTGCTTACGTTGCCGCATCCGTTCCCCCAACTGTCGTAACTGATGACCAAGGGTTTGCTCAGCGTCAGGCAGCACTTCGCTTTCCTCTTCGCTCACGTGATGTTCTACACATTGTTTCAGTTCTTGCACGATACTATCGTACTCATCATCGTGGGCAGTCGCCCCTTGTAGCTGCGCAATCAGCTCTTTTATCCTTTGGTGCTCCCCTATGCCTTCTTGCACCTTCTCTCTTCCGTCTTCGTCTGAATTCGCCTCGACCGCAGGGTAAAAGATTTCCTCTTCTAATCTGGCATGAACGTCAAGTTCACTGCAGATTTGGCTGACGATATGTTCTTTTTGGTTCAGTTGCTCGGCGGTCGATTCATATTGATGGAACAAACCGCTCACTTTCTTGTGATCGGCACGAAGCATATCCGTCGCTCTCAACGAGGTCTGCGTTGCCAGGCGATGTTCTTCTTCATCGCGGTATTCATAGTCGTGATTGTTGCCGCTGGCATTATTGCCATTCGTATAATGTCCGTGCTCGGAGATAGACACACGACTGCCGACGGCAGATCTTTGGCCACCTTTGCGACCAATCGCCGCCATATGGGCGCGATTAGAACTGACCGCTTTCCCGCCAAGGCGTCCGGCCGCGCGCGCCTCATCAGGGGAGAACTCATGGGCAGTCCCTTTTTGATGAGCCGCTTGCCCACCTTTACTAGCAATCTCGCGTTGTCTTTGCGGGTTCATCGCCGCGAATCCGCGTTTGCTTTGTCCTGCCATAGCCTGTCACTCCTTTGCTAGGAAATGTAGATCGTGCCTTTATGAACGGCTGGCACTGCTGACTTCGAGTTGGTTATTCACCCGCGTCACACCAGCAACCTGTTGCGCCTTTGCCGCAAAACTTGCTTTCTCTTCTTGACTATTGACCGAACCGCGCAGCGTGACCTCTCCGTTATGGACATGGATCTGGACGTTAGGAACAGACGCGGTAAGCGTCGAATCTTGTCGCAACGCATTTTCTATTTGCTGAGCAATGGCGCGATCAGCGTCAGTCATCGTGGGAGTGCCGGTGGTTGAAGCTCCCGGACCAGGGGTAGCCGGCATGGGCTCACTGGGAGCACTCCCTGTAGGTGAAGTCGCCGGGGTCGGGGAATTTGTCTTATAAGCAGTCTGGCTATCGTTGGTGCAACCAATAATGCCGAGAAAACATACTGAGGCAAAAAATGCTCGTTTGCCCATGATCTTCTCCTTCTCTCGATCAGTTAGGGATTGCGACTGAGCGAACCGGCGCGCACCTCTAACTGGTTATTGACATTCTTGACTCCCGACATTGCTCGCACTTTGTCGGTGAGAGTAGTTCTTTCCCGCTCACTGTTCACCCACCCCTGTAAAGTGACGTCCCCGTTATCGACCTTGATGTGAAGGTTTTCTTCGGTGACAGGAACCTCAGGGTTACCGTTGAGCGCCAGCCGGATGCGCGACGCCAAGGCGCGATCATTTTCGGTTACTGCATAATCGCCAGCCGACTTGGTAGTCCTGCCAATAGGGTCGATCGCGCCAGTATTCAGAGGAGACGTGCTCCGGGTTCCTGAGGGACCGCTGGTTCCCGTCCGATCTTCCTCGTGCATACCACCGCTCCCCGCCAACGCTTGCTTCTCCGCTGCAGGCTGCCTTTGACTCTCCGTAGACGGGAATGAGCCGACCTTTACAATTCCTACAGAAGCGGAGCTGTTGGCCCCCACGAAAGGGAAAGCAGAGGCAGCGCGATACCCAGGCCCCACACTACCTCGTCTATCGTCGCCGCGCGGCGCGATGCTTTTTGGGGGAGTCGATTCAACACTCCCGCCGGTGGTCCCACCAAGATTTGGTGCGACCTGCATCTGATTATCGAGTTCGGTGACGCCAGCGACTTTTTGCGCTTTCGCGCTAATATCAGCTTTGTCTTTTTCGGTTTTCACTGGGCCACGAAGCGTTACATGCCCACCCTGGACTTCGATGTTGATCCCGCCGGCGTAAGGCGCGAGACCCTCGTCATCAAGGAGCGCCTGGCGGATACGTTGCTGCACATCCTGGTCGTTACCCTTTGCGGTAGCATTCCTTGCCGCATCTCGTGCCTCGCCCTTATGCGAGGGGTCGGTGCTACCACTCGTCCCATGATGGCCGGTCGCGGCACTACCAGAGTGGTAACCGCTATCCGCGCCAGAGGGCCCCATGCCGCGGCCCTGGCCGTAAACTAGAGAAACCGGAGTTAGCACGGTCATGCCCGCAACCAGAACCGGTCGCCAAAACTTTTTGATATAGTAATACATATGTCCTTCCTTTATGTGTGTTAGCGAATGGTACTACTGCCCGTGGCTGACGAAGTCCCTGTGCGGGGGGCAATCTGGAGTTGGTTGTCAACACTCTTCACCCCAGTCATGTGTTGCAGCTTGGTTTCTAAGTCATCCTTCTCTTTTTCGGTCGCGACCGAACCTTGTAAGGTAACCACGCCGTTATTCGAGCTGATGCGAACATTCTGTGAGGCTGCGTTCAGTGATGAGTCAGAACTCAATGATTCACGAATGCGGCCGTTCAAGTCGGCGTCGGTGCCCGTCATGCTTTGGTCACGTATGATGCCGCCGGTCGCGCCAGCACCGCCCGGTATATTGCCGGGTGATGTGGGAGTTCTGGACATTTCGTTACCTTGTAAAGGCAATCCCGTTTGCGGCGACATTTCCGGTGTCACAGCTCTCGTTGGTCCTACCCGATTCGGCTGAGAGCCTGAGCCGCCAACACTGGGGGAGTTAAAAGTCCCCGCCGCACCTGGAGAGACGCTCCCTCCGGCAGTACCGGCCGCGCCCCCACCTGCGGCTTGGCCTTGGACAAAAGCCGGAACGGTGAAAGCCGAAATGCTGACGGCAAGAAATGCTTGCCAGAGCTTACTGTTCTTACGCATATGGTGATTCCTTTCCTGCCAATGTGTCCGGAGATTACTCCGGGCACCGGTTCCGTGGGTATACAAATTAGTCGCTGCCGTTTGTCTTCTTGATGAAGAGTCGATTACTACTCGGCTCAGCACGAATACTCATTAATGCCCCCTTTCCAAGAATTTCATGTCAATTCTGGGACACGGAGGATTATTGACAGTAGCTATCAAGAGGAGAGCAACGGACGTGCCAGAGAGGAGCTCAACAAGGACACGAACTTAATTGAAGAAAATTTCTGATAGTGAATTCTTGTGTGGATATTCCATCACAGGGTCTGTGGACTTTATGCGGACAAAAATAATTACAGTAGAGCACGCTTTCCGTTCCTGAGATTTTCTCAGATTACAGCGGCGAAGCGATTTCGCCGAGTCATCAGTTTCTTTTTTATTGCCGGAGCAGCACGATTTGACTACGAGAATTCCCGAACCTTCATACGCGGCTCATACGGATCAAGGGACAAGCTAGTGAGGAGCTTGCGTCAGGATGAAGAAGATGGCACTACCTGGCCCCATAGTCCATAGCGCCGTTGACCCCATGCTGCTGATGCAACCGTACGTGAGCATGGCACGCGACGGAGCGGGCAATGAAGAAAGGAGTTTTTGTATGAGAGAAGCTGTCATCGTATCCACCGCCCGGACCCCGATTGGGAAGGCTTATCGCGGCGCATTCAACGATACTCCTACTCCAACCCTCACCGCTCCGGTGATTAAAGAAGTGATCAAACGAGCGGGCCTGGAACCCGGCGAGATCGACGACCTTATTATGGGCGCAGCCCTCCAGGAGGGAACGCAAGGCTTCAATGTCGCCCGGCAATGCGCGATGGCCGCAGGGCTCCCGGTAAGTATCGCTGGCCAGACTATCGATCGCCAATGCTCCTCGGGGCTGATGAGTGTGGCGACGGCGGCGAAGCAGATCATTGTCGATGGCATGCAGACCGTTGTCGCCGGTGGCGTGGAGTCCATTAGCCTGGTACAGAACGAGCACCAGAATGCGTATCGTAAAGAAGATCCGCTCGCCCTCAAACATGCGCCGGCGCTCTACATGGCCATGATCGACACCGCCGAAGTGGTCTCGAAACGCTACAAAATCTCGCGTGAGGCGCAAGATGAGTATGCACTCCAGAGCCAGCAGCGGACCGCCGAGGCCCAGCAGGCGGGACGCTTCGATGAGGAGATTATCCCGTACGCCACGACCAAGGTGTTTCACGAGAAGGAAACCGGTAAGACGACACGGCAGGAGATCACCGCCGACCGCGACGAGTGTAACCGGCCGAGTACGACTCTGTCGGGTTTGGCAGCACTCCCCCCCGTTATGGGTCCGGGGGGATTCATTACAGCGGGGAATGCCAGTCAGTTGTCAGATGGCGCTGCGGCGTGCGTGTTGATGGAGCGCAAACAGGCCGAGCAACGGGGTTTACGCCCCCTGGGCATCTACCGGGGCATGGCAGTTGCGGGCTGTGAGCCCGATGAAATGGGGATTGGGCCGGTTTTCGCGGTGCCGAAACTCTTGCAGCGGAACAGCTTGCGCATGGAGGACATCGGCCTTTGGGAACTCAACGAGGCGTTCGCCTGCCAGGTGATCTACTGTCGTGACCAGCTGGGAATTCCCAACGAGCGGCTGAACGTGAACGGCGGGGCGATCTCGATCGGGCACCCGCACGGCATGAGCGGGACCCGCATGGTCGGGCACGCGCTGATCGAGGGCAAACGCCGTGGCGTGCGTTACGTCGTGATCACCATGTGTGTGGGCGGCGGTATGGGCGCAGCGGGACTGTTCGAGGTCGCCTGAGTCGTCCTCCAGTTAAGCAAGCTGCCGGGCGCGCGCAACGACGGGCGCGATACGCTCAATCCATGTGGCCGCGTGTCCGTCGGCCATCTCCGCGGCCATGTGCTGTGAAAAAAGCACGAGCCGCGTCGCCCCTGCCTCGCGATAGGCTTTGAGTTCATCGGTGGAGAGGGTACCCTCTTTGGGATCGACCAAAGCCGTCATCTCTAAGCGGTCGGGATTGCGCCCAGCCTCTCGCGCGAGCCGGCGTATGGAATCCACTCCCTGCTTGTAGGTATGAGGATCGTCGCTGAGGGGACACCACCCGTCATAGGTCTGGGCTACACGCGTGAACGCCTTCGGCCCGTGCGCCCCCAAGAGGATGGGCGGGCCCGCAGGCTGTATGGGTTTGGGCTCACAGCGAACCGCGGGAAACCGCACCTGTTCTCCTGTATAAGTCGGCTCGGCCTGCGTCCACAGCACGCGCATCGCCTCTACCGTTTCCCGCAGCCGCAGCCACCGCTGGCGAAAGGGCGTGCCCATCACCTCGGTTTCTTCTCTTAACCAACCTGCCCCTACCCCTAACAGCACCCGACCCTGGGAATAATAATCGAGGCTCGCCACCACCTTGGCCGTCAGTAAAGCATCGCGTTCGGGCAGTAAACAAATCCCCGTAGCCAGCTTCAATCGAGTTGTCGCTGTGGCGGCCACAGTCAGCGCGATAAAGGGATCAACCCAGCGACCATAGTGCTCTGGCAATGTCGGCGCGAACGGAAAGGCAGTGCTGAAATCCCGTGGGATCACTGGATGTTCGGGAATCCACAGCGACTCAAAACCCAGACTTTCCACTCGTCGGGCTAAGTGAGCGAGGTCGCCGGTCTGCGTAGTTGCGATGAGTAACAGGCCAATATCCATAGTGGTCTCCTTCCTCTCGAAAGGTTATGCCATTCTTCTCTGGCGACGGAAAGAGACCGTTCGTTGTTGCCAACACAAACAGACGAAATTAACGACCACTTCTGGGCGCGGCAAAAACGATTGTCTATTGTTTCAAGCTGGAAAGCAGATAGAAAAAAATTAGGAGAGCATTAGTCGAAGACGGAGACATTTCATGTACGTACCCCGCACTTATTGGTCAGCATGGCTCCTGGAATCGGAACCCCCAAAGTGGCTATGCCGTGATTTTCATGCCGTTCGCCGATGGGCGGCCGATTGGGAAGCCCGAAGATGTACTGACCGGCTTTGTCGATGCCGACGGCGACGCAGTGGGCCGTCCGGTTGGCGTGGTGGTCGACCGCACGGGCGCACTGCTTGTTGCCGATGATGTGGGCAACACCATTCGACTCTACGACCATCCCATTCGTGTGGGTATTCATACCCCAGACGCTACCATCCTAGTGCAGGTCGAGCAAAGAGAGCTGGTTATTTTTTCAGCGCGATATTTACTCCGCCGGCCGCCAGCGTAAGCTTGAGCCCCTCCTGAAGCGCGTGTAACGTAATCACTACGCCGTTGGGGTTTTTCATCGTCACCGTACTTGGACCACTGCCCGCGGCTGCCCCGGCTTCAGCGGAGGCATAGACTCCTTCAAAGTCCGAAAGCTTGGTGAGATTGGAAGCGGTTCCTTCGGCCTTGATCTCCGAATAACCGAGCCCGACGACTTCCAGACCCTGGAGCGAAAAAGGATATTTTTTCCCATTGACGGTCAGGATCCCATCTCCCCACTGCACTCCAATACCGGCCGCGACCGAGGTCGACTGAATGGCCACTGTGCCAGTGGTGGGAGTCTCTGCGGCTCTCACTAAAGTCATAGACCACAACACGCCGCAAATGACCATCGAGCACCATAGCAGACGATTACGAGTCATACAGTAACTCCTTTTTGTTGAAAGTAATCTTCACAGATAGAGAGAAAGAAGAATCCACCTCACCAGTTCTCACCGCCGGATTTTCTTTCCTCACATAATGTTTTGTCAGACCCGGCCCATCAGCAGTAGAATAATGAGGATCATCAACACAAGGCCGATGCCGCCGCTGGGGAAATACCCCCAATCGCGGCTATAAGGGTAGGTCGGCAACGCGCCGACCAGCAAGAGAATCAACACAATCAGCAAAATCGTCGTTAACATGGCCTGCCTCCTTGTTCAAGGTGAATAATGCTCCGCGCTCTGCCTGTTCCCTCAGCCTCAGCAGCGCAGAATGCTCAACTGCAACTTACTAAGCAAACAGAGCAACAATGGTGCCATTATCAAGCATGGAAAAAATAAGAGAAAAAAGGGAATTTCATTTTATCCCGACTAAGAGTGAGGGGTTCTGCTACGCTTTTGTAGGCTTTTCCCCTAATAGTGTTAGAGATCCGCCACGCTGCTCACGAGCGAGATGGAAGCAGCGTCCATTTGCACCAGAAATCCACCACGGTCTTCACGGTTGCGAACAAGTCCTCAAGATTGTCTGGTTTACGGATATAGGCATTGGCGCCGAGTTGATAGCTGCGTTGAATGTCGCCCGGGTCCGTCGAGCTACTAAGGATCACGACTGGTGTCTGCCGCAAGACGGGGTCGCTTTTAATATCCGCCAACACAGCATGACCGTCCAGCTCAGGCAGATTTAAGTCAAGTAACACAAGATCAGGAGATTTCATCTCAGTATCAGCATTTTGCTGCCGCAACAGAGCTAACCCTTCAAGGCCATCGTGCGCCACTTGCAACTGCACGATGTTGGGACTCTCACGCAAAGCTATTTTAAGAAGAGTCACATCCGCAGGATTGTCTTCGATAAGAAGAAACACAATTAATGCCCTCATTTTTTTCTCATCTGTTGCTCATGTGAACATAAAGTTATGCAGACTCCATGCCAAGAAGAGAGAACGATGCTCGCTCTCGCCACTGCCTGAGTTTGTCATGCCCTTAAAGCTAAGTGCGCTTGAGACGGCTGAAGGCTTGTCCCTGCTCTTGGCAAACACGTGCAGGACACAGAACAGCAGCTGTCACGGCCTTGCATTGCCAACAAAAGGCGCAATACTGAAGAAAAGGCGCCTTCATCTTGTTCTCTTGACGCCTTGCTGCGCCTGTTGTGGGAGTATCTTCAGAGGGGGAATCGGTGATGAAGCAAAAGAGGGAACAAGACTTCGTTGCCAACCTTGTCCGCACGTACTTTGCCACACACGATGCGCTGCCCGAACTCTGGGACGATGTCGTAGGCGAAGTCACCGAAGACTGGGAGCACGTCCGCGATACCCTCGCTCCTGAAATCGAGCGCGGAGACCGCCGTCGCGAACTCCTCCACCGCTGGCTGAAGTCTTTTCTGCCGCTACCGGCTCAACAGCGGATCCTCGAAAACTTGGATACGCTTTGGCATGAACTCCGCATGGCCGAGGCGGATCTCGCCTTCATCATAGGGATCGAGGTAGGGAAGCATCTGGCGACGGCTCGTACTACGCAAAGGCTGCGCTCTAGCGCATGACCACTCAGAAGAACTACAGTCCGGAACAGCAATGGTGACGGGAGATATCAATGGCAAAGAAGAAACCACCGAAATCTAAAGCCGACGCCAAAGCGGTCGCCAAGAAAAAAACCTTCCCCAAGGCAGAAGCGGCGGACCGTCAATCTCTCTCAAACCAATCAACCTTTCGAACAGGATGTTAAGCATCGCATTGGCCAATTCAGCGGGGCCGGTGAGCCGCCACTGATAAAAAAGTAATTGCCGCTATACAAAAGAGCGAAAGTGCAAAGCGAAGATTGCATTGCCTCCTCTCTTCATCCGTACCCCAGTGCTGTCCGGTTGGTCTGGTACGGTGCTGGGGCGATCCTCTCTACGTGTGAGACATCACACCTTCTGTATTTGTCTGCGGTCTTATAGCAGCTTGCAATGGGGCGTGTTCTCAGCGTAGGCGTAATTCATCAATTACCCCTACATAAGCGCACGAACTCCCTCACGTCTGTTTTATCGGCGATCTTCACCAATCAGGCTTGACTTAAAGAGAAGTTGCCTATTAGTTGCTTATTAAACAATCTTCTCTTTTGGAATTATGGTTAAGCGCATCCTTCTTACGCTCTTCTGCCTGGTGCTTGCCTTCGGTGGTCTCTATGCCATTAAGCACTACCGCGATGGCAAAGCCGCTGCCCAGCAAGCGGCATCACGGCCGCCGCCAACCCCAGTTGCGGTTGCACAGGCGATTGCCGGGCCGTTGCCTCGCTACTTGGAAGCTATCGGAACGCTCAAAGCGGTACGACAAGTTGTCATAGCGCCGGAAGTCGGGGGCCGTGTCGTTGCTCTCCATTTTGAGTCGGGAGAGACGGTGCGCACAGGTGAGACGCTGGTCCAATTGAACGACGCGCCCGAGCGGGGTGATCTCGCTCGTTTCCGATCTATCGCTGAGTTCGCCCAGCGTGAACTCGCTCGCGTGGAGTCGGTCTCCGATCGCCGTGCGATATCACAGAGCAATGTGGATGAGGCGAAACGGCGCCTTGGTGAAGCGCGCGGTGATATCGCCCGTACCGAGGCCCTAATCGCCCAAAAACTCATACGCGCCCCGTTTGACGGAGTCCTCGGCGTCCGCAAAATCAACCTGGGTGAATATCTGCAAACCGGCCAACCCATCGTCACCTTGACGGATCTGGACACGCTGCATGTGAACTTTACCTTGCCGGAGCAAGAATTGAGTCGACTCGCGCCTCGACAACCTGCAGACCTCACGGCTGATGCGTTTCCAGGTCGAGCCTTCCGGGCGACCGTCACTACCATTGAGCCTCAAGTTGCTGTTGAGACGCGCACGATTCTTGTCCAGGCAACGCTTGCAAATCGCGAGCATCTCCTGCGTCCCGGCATGTTCACCGCCGTGCGGGTCGTCCTGCCGGCAGAACAAAATGTCGTGACCGTGCCGGAAACGGCCGTGGATAAGACTTTATACGGTGACTCTCTCTTCGTCGTTCGCCAGACGGCAACCGGCGAAGCCGCTCAGCCCCAATACACGGCAGAACGGATCTTCATTAAGGCCGGCCGTCAGGTCGACGGACGCGTCGCCGTGCTGGACGGCGTTACGCCGGGCACCCTCGTCATCACGGCGGGTCAAATCAATTTGGCCAGTGGTGCCCCGGTCTCGCTCGCACCAGTGGACACCTTAGCCGAGAGCGGGAAGAATTCGGTCTCTCCGCGCGACTCCAAGCTTCAATAAGCGAGCATAGTTGATGCGTTTCACCGACATTTTCCTCCAACGCCCCATCCTCTCACTCGTCGTGAGTTTGCTCATTTTTCTGGTCGGGCTGCGGGCCCTGATGAACCTGCCGATCCGTCAGTATCCCCGGACCGAAAGTGCGACGATTACGGTGACCACAACTTATCCTGGCGCCTCGTCGGATCTCGTGCAAGGGTTCATCACCACGCCCGTCGCGCAATCTATCGCCACCGCCGACGGGGTTGAGTATCTCACTTCTACTTCAACGCAGAGCCGGAGCGTGGTCTCGGCGCGGCTGCGGCTCAATGCCAACTCCGACCGTGCCTTAACCGAGATCATTGCCAAAGCCAATGAAGTGAAATTTCGCATCCCCAAAGAGGCCTACGACCCGGTTATTACCAAGTCTACCGGTGAGCCGACGGCCGTCATGTACATTGGCTTCGCTAGTGAACAGCTGCCGATCCCGGCGATCTCTGATTATCTCATCCGCGTCGTACAACCCTTAATCGCCACAGTGCCGGGCGTTGCGTCGGCCGAGGTTTTAGGTGGTCAGACCCTGGCCATGCGGATCTGGGTGGATCAGGCGCGGTTGGCGGCGCGCGGCCTTGCGGCCGGGGACGTGGCCGAGGCGCTCCGCCGCAACAACGTTCAGGCAGCGCCGGGGCAAACCAAAGGTGCCTTCACGATTGCGAATATCCACGCCGATACCAACCTCACCAATGTCGAGGCTTTTCGCCAGATGATCATCAAGGCAGCAGATGGCGGCCTGGTGCGTTTGAGCGACGTGGCGACGGTGGAACTCGGCGGTCAGAGTTACGAACGGAGCGCGCGGCAGGACGGCAAACCGGCAGTTTACATCGGCGTGAATGCGACCCCGACTGGGAACCCGTTGGCCATTGTTCGCGATGTGCGGGCGCTACTTCCCGCCATTGAGCGTGACTTGCCGCCGGGACTCAAAGTTGCGGTCAATTTCGATGTGGCCAAATACATCCAAGCTTCGATTAATGAAGTACAAACAACTCTGATCGAGGCCATTGCCATCGTGGTAATCGTCATCTTCTTGTTTCTCGGTTCGATTCGGTCCGTGCTCATTCCGATCGTGACCATTCCTCTCTCGCTGATCGGTGCAGCGACGTTGATGCTCGCCCTGGGGTTCAGCCTCAATCTGCTCACTCTACTCGCCCTCGTGCTCGCGATTGGCCTGGTAGTGGATGACGCGATTGTGGTGGTGGAGAACGTGTATCGCCACATTGAAGAAGGAAAGACGCCGGTGGTTGCGGCGCTGATTGGCGCGCGCGAAATCGTCGGACCCGTGATCGCGATGACCATCACATTGGCAGCGGTCTATACCCCTATCGGCTTCATGGGTGGACTCACCGGTTCACTGTTTCGCGAGTTTGCTTTTACGCTCGCCGGCGCGGTAATTGTCTCGGGTGTCATCGCCCTTACTTTGTCGCCCATGATGGCGTCGCTACTGCTGACTCGCTCCATGATGGAAGGGCGGTTTGTGCGGGCGGTAGAGCGAACATTCACTCGGGTCACCGCCGCTTATAGCCATCGATTGCACGCGAGTCTCGACAATCGCCCGGCCGTGCTCGTCTTCGGTCTTGGTATCCTTGCCGGCCTGGTGTTGTTGTTCACCGGGGCGAAGCGTGAGCTCGCCCCACCCGAGGACCAGGGTACGATCCTTATTGCTATCAAGGGGCCGCAATACGCCAATCTTGACTACACTGAGGCGTACGACCAGCGCATAGAAAAAGTCTTCCGTTCGCTGCCCGAGGCAGACTCCAGTTTTCTTCTGAACGGCAGTGATGGCCCGAGTAACGGCTTCGGCGGGGTCAATCTCGTGAATTGGAAAGACCGCATGCGTCGTTCTCAGGATCTCCAGTACGCCGTCCAAGCCGGGGTCGGGCAAATCGAGGGCCAGCGCATTTTCGCTTTCCTCTCGTCAGCTTTGCCAGGGTCAACTGGGGGATTACCCGTACAAATGGTGATCCGTAGCGCGAACGGTTTCGAGACCGTCTACGCGGCGATGGAACGCCTCAAAGCGGCGGCGCTAAAGAGCGGACTATTTATCGTCGTCGACAGTGATCTCGCTTTCAACAATCCCGCCGTCCGCCTCCGTGTTAACCGGGAGAAGGCGAACGATCTAGGCGTGGATATGGGCGCGATCGCCGATACCCTCGCGGTGTTACTGGGGGAGAACTATGTCAACCGCTTCAATTTGCGCGGTCGCTCCTATGACGTCATCCCGCAAGTGCCGCGTACTGATCGCCTCGCGCCAGAAAGTCTCGGCAAATACTACATCAAAACGGCCAGTGGTCAGCTCATTCCGCTCTCGACCGTGATTGAGATCACCACCGCGGTCGAACCGAACAAGCTGACACAGTTCAATCAATTGAACTCAGCAACCTTCCAAGCGATTCCCACACCTGGGGTCACGCTGGGCGATGCCGTGGCGTTTCTGGAACAACAAACGCGAGAGTTGCTGCCGCCGGGGTTCTCCTACGACTGGCTCGGGGATACGCGGCAGTACGTGCAGGAAGGCAATCAGCTCACGATCACCTTTGCCTTCGCTCTGGTTGTCATCTTTCTCGTCCTGGCCGGACAATTCGAGAGTCTTCGCGACCCACTCGTAATTCTGGTCAGCGTGCCATTATCAATCTGCGGTGCGCTGGTCCCCCTCTATCTCGGGTTCGCAACGCTCAACATCTACACTCAGATAGGTCTGATCACGCTGATCGGACTGATCTCGAAGCACGGGATCCTGATGGTCGAGTTCGCCAATGAACTGCAACGTGGCGAAGGCCTCGACCGTCGTGGCGCCATCGAGCAAGCGGCGGCGGTGCGCCTCCGGCCGATTCTCATGACCACGGCCGCCATGGTCGTGGGGCTTGTTCCCTTGCTCTTTGCCAATGGTGCGGGCGCCGTCAGTCGCTTTTCCATCGGTATTGTGGTGATCGTTGGCATGCTGGTCGGCACCCTGTTCACCCTGTTTGTGGTGCCGGCGGTTTACACCATACTAGCGAAAGACCACAGTGGCGCCGCACGCTCCGAACGCGCGCGGCAGCTCACCGCCACGGCTGCCTGAGTACCCCAATCTGCAGCTTGCTTTAGCTCTGCCGCAAATGAGACTGGGCGCGGGCCGTGCCGAGCAAACCAGAGGAAGCGCCCATCACGGCCACCGGTTTGCCATCCCAGGCGCTGTCCCCGGAAGGCCGAGATGCCCAGTCGATAGCATTCTTCAACACCCCGGAGATGGAGTAATTATACTCCGGGGTAGCAAAGAGAATGGCGTCGGCTGCACGCACCTTCCCCCTCAGTATTCACTCTAGCGTCACCAAGAACATTGGCAAGACATCATCGATAGTTCCTCGCTCCACAGTTAAAGCCTCACCCTTCTATCCCGATGCTTCTTCTACACAGCAGCGAAGAGACTCGACGATGCAAAAAACTGCAAGACTAGTCCGTATCCCGCCGCCGATAACAGATCCTCCTCACCGCTTCCGTATGTCCGTGTCGAACTGGTCCTATAGTGAGCCTTCGGCGAGGTATCCTGGTCTGCAGAACTGTGGGCGCATCGTCGTTCTTGCAGTACTGATACTTTGCTCTCCCCTTTCGGCTTGGGCCCTGTGGGACAGCAAAAAGGATAATCAACCGGCGACGGTATTGAAACGCATGGATGACTTCTCGTTGGCGTTGGAGGCACGAGGCCCATGCGCGCACATGGTATGGCACCAGGGCAACCAAGACCCTCCGGCTTCAGTGCTTGACGCGCGGCAGTACCTCGACACGATTCGTACGGTCGTCCGCCGCAAACACAAAGGCGTCGTACCGCCGTGGATGCAGGCGGTCGAGGCGGCTCTCAACACGACCAACCTCGACGCCTGTATGGTGCCTCTGCGAGACATGCGGGAACAGGAAGAGAAGGGCACGACCGGTCTTCCGCCGACCCCGAAAGCCAAGCCGCGAAAAACCGCTAAGTGAAAAAGTTTCCGCCACTTCCTTTGAAGAAGACCGGCCTGGGTGCGAAGTCAGGTACGGCATCACCCGCCGGTAACGTCAACTTGGATATGATTTTCATTGACTTTTGTACCATGACCTACAACGGAAGCTTATCGGCTGCTCGGAGACGAGCTCGTACTATTCGTGCTGGAAGGGCTATTGCGGCTGTTTTCGGCTTCTATGCGCTGCCGCCGTTGGGCCTCACTGTCCGAAGCAGTCGTGCCAGAGACCGAGCCACTTCCTGTCATGTTTGAGGGGCTCTGACGGTTACTCTCGGCTTCTATACGCTGACGTCGTAAGGTCTCACTGTCCGAAGCAGATGATCCGGGGGATTGGACACTGCCTGAAGTCGTAGTGTTTGGGGAAGAACCGCTCTCTGGCACAGAATTACCAGAAGTTGTTCCATTCACCGTCCCTGAGGTCGCCCCGCCTGCGGGAGCCCCGCTACCGGAGGAATGGCTCCCCGACGGCACCCCGCCGGTTGCCCCGCTGCCCCCTGCTCCAACCCCTCCTGCTCCTCCTTGGGCGTAGACCAAGCTCAGCGGAGTAACAGTGAGAAGTCCCGTTGTTATCAGTGCCTTCCATGAGAAAGAGAGTGAACGCATCGTTATGTCCTTTCGCTCGTGCGTGCTATCCGCACGGTCTGTTACAGATGAAAGCATTGCCACGGCAAGCTTGGGGCCAACCTAAACGCAGGTCTCCAATCGCAAGTTTTTCTTTCTCTACGCGCACTCTGTAGAAGATTTACACTCAGTCATGTTGATAAACCTCCTCATTTGCGCAAAAACAGTAACCGAAATCCCTGAACTTTAAGCAGCCGTGAGCTTATGCCGCTTGTGTCGAATTCTTTGGGGGGCGAGAGAGAGAAAGCACTACTTGTTACTGAAGCGGCCGACCAGAGACCCGCTCTCGGCTCTCCCCCCTCATTGCTATCCCGTGTTCAACGGCGTCAGCCGTCAGCCTAGTATTGTGATATCTTGGATGTCTAATGTGCGGGTGGTATGGAGAAGGCCAGTAATCTCCACTTTCTTCATGCGATTGGCCGGGTCTGTAAGCTGCTGATACACATTGTCCTGAGCGCGAACGGCCAGCTGAGGCGGCTTGGCAATATCGGCCCAGCGCCCGCTCACCTCTTGATCAGGCGTGCTGTCACCCGCGTTAGAGTTATTCACGGCACTGACCTCTAGCACTACCGAGCCCCGGTCATGGCGGAATTCGTAAAGATTATTGAGCTCCGGATGGGCTTTCTGGGCTTCCTCGAGAGAACAACCTGCGCAGACAATAGTGCCCTGTAGTTTGAGAAGGCCACGGTGGGCGCCGCCGGGCATACCCGCGCCCGGACCGCCACCACCTGTCGCCTGAGCAAAAGCACTGGCTGTCATCGCCAGCAGCAAAGCCGTAGCCACCGAGCTAGTCCACAATATATTTTTGATCGTACGCATAACGTCCTCCTTCGTCGAAAATTTGAAGCATAAGGAGCATACTCCGTGCCAAAAAGACACTTATTGAATACGAGCGCGCAGGGCTGGGAATGTCACTTTCTGTTTTTTCCTCCCGATCGTTTCTGGCTGTTTTTGCGGCATATTGTTTGCTCTGCAGTATCTAGTCGTTACATAGTTGTTCATCAAAATGGCTGAGTTTGTTGTCTTGCCTTGAAGGCGATTCAAGATTTTATCCGGCTCGTGCTTGCACGGAACAACCGTATTTCACTATAGCGAAAGGAGAGCGTGCGATGGATGCTACACAGTTGTTGAAAAAAGACCACAAAGAGGTCAAGGCTCTGTTTAAAGAATTCGAACGCGCCGGCGGGTGGGCGGCGAAGAAGAAACCCTTGGTCGCGCAAATCTGCCGCGCCCTCACTGTACACGCCCAGGTTGAAGAAGAGTTAGTCTATCCGTTGCTCAAAGAGTTCCGCTCGCAAGAGATGAAAGACCTTATTGCCGAGGCGACCGAAGAGCATCAGGTGGCCAAAACGTTGATAGAAGAACTCTCAACTCTGGCACCTGACGACGAGCAGTATGACGCCAAGGTGACAGTGCTAGGCGAATACGTCCAACATCACGTAAAGGAAGAAGAGCAAGAGATCTTTCCGAAAGCGCGCAAAAACCTCTCGGCTAAGCGATTAAAAGAATTAGGAGAGGCGATCACAGCCCGTAAGCAGGCCCTCGGCGACACCGATCTCAAGCGACAGGCGGCATAAAGGGCTGATGGCGGTAATGCCTCCCTGGATAACCGATGCGGTGGGCTGGTTCAGTTCCGGCATTCTCGTGCTTACGATCGGTAAGCAAGTGTACAAACAGTGGCAGGAGGGTCACAGCGAGGGTGTCTCGTCGTGGCTGTTTCTCGGCCAAATCGCGGCTTCACTGGGATTTACGCTCTATAGTTGGTTGGTCGGTAATTGGATCTTTCTCATCACCAACCTTCTACTGGTGGGAAATGCCGCAGCCGGCTGCGGCATTCTCCAGTACCACCGACGTCGTAAGCTACTGATGAGCTGAGGAGTGTACTTCAGCCTTCCTCATTTCGGGTTCCACTCACTCCGCACTTCTTACTTATTACTTATCTTCTCAATGCGTGAGGATAGAAGCTGCTCGCGGCACAGAGATTGCACTTTGCGACCCGTAAGAATTTCTGCCCTCGCGGAAAAATCTATTTTGGAGGCAAACAGAGATGACACACAATGCAGTCGAACTGATCAAGGCAGATCACGACAAAGTGGAGAGTCTGTATCAGCAGTATCAGGGTGCGACAGGAGATTCGCCACGACAGCGGACTCTGGTCGAGAAAATCTGTCGGGAACTGGAAATTCATGCCGCCCTCGAAGAGAGTATTTTTTATCCGGCCGTCCAGGCAAAGCTAGGGACAGAAGGCCGCGATCTAGTGAAAGAGGCGGTGAAAGAACATAAGGAGATGAAGCAAGCGATCAGTCAGCTGCAAACAGGCAGTTTGACGGGTGCAAATTACGACAGCACCTTCCGTAAAATGATGAGCGGCGTACAGCACCATGTGCGTGAGGAAGAAGGCGAGATGTTACCCAAGGCGCAGCGCCAGATGGGCCCCGAGCTCGACCGCTTGGGCCAACAGATGCAGCGGCGTAAAGAAGAACTTATGGCGCACCAGACCACGGCAGGACAATCAGGTCAGGGAACGCTCGCGCAGCGCAAGACCGTCGCCGGCCAGGACGTCGATGGCTCTTCGACGATCGAGCACTCGATCGACGTCTCCGTCCCGGTTCGTACCGCCTATAACCAGTGGACCCAGTTCGAAGAGTTCCCGCGCTTCATGGAAGGCGTACAACAAGTGACCCAACTGGATGACACCCACCTGCACTGGCAGGCAACCGTCGGCGGCAAAGACAAAGAGTGGGACGCCATGATCACCGAGCAGGTCCCAGATCAGCGCATCGCCTGGACCAATACCACCGGCGCGCGTAACGCCGGCGTCGTTACTTTCCATCGTCTCGCTGAGGACGAAACCCGCATCATGCTGCAAATCGACTACGAGCCCGAAGGGGTGATCGAGAATGTCGGAGATATGGTAGGCGTAGTATCGGCACGCATACGCGGCGACCTCCAACGCTTCAAGGACTTTATTGAATCCCGCGGCACCGAAACTGGAGCGTGGCGTGGGACGGTCGAGCGGCCGGCGAAATAAGGCGATCTCAGAACGAAAACTCGGGCGAAAGTTCGAATTAAATCTGTTGCTATCAAGCAACGGAAACGCCAGCGTCACGCGGATCAGACCTCTTCAATAAGGAACATGGCAACCCCACTCAACCAGTTACCGGCGCAGGACCCGGGCTCAGGTCTGCTCAATGTCATCGTCGACACCCCCAAGGGCTGCCGTAACAAGTATAAATACGATGAAGAACACGGGCTGTGGCGACTGAGCAAGGTCCTGCCCCTGGGAGCATCCTTCCCCTTCGACTTTGGCTTCCTCCCCTCGACGCGCGGGGAGGACGGCGATCCCGTAGACGTCTTGGTCCTCCTGGACGAGCCTTCCTTTCCCGGCTGTGTTGTGCCCGCCCGGCTGATCGGCGTCATCGAGGCGGCACAGACCCAAGACGGGAAAACTATTCGTAATGATCGACTCGTAGCCGTGGTCGAGACTCCGTATAATCCACCTTTGTTCCGTTCTCTCGACGAGCTGAGTCCGCAGCACCTGGACGAGATCGAACACTTCTTCATCTCCTACAATCAGATAGAAGGTCGGCAATTCAAGCCACTAGGTCGTCACGGACCTGAGAAGGCGCAGCAGGTGCTGGAGGCGGCTCTGCTTGAGCGCTCGCCAGGGCGCAGCGGTGCGAGCAAGCCTCGTCATCAGTCGAAACAATAAGACTCGCCAAGATCAAGGGTAGCTCTTTCTTTTTTACGTGAGGTTGCCTTATGTCTCTTGAACTCAGACCAGACGCACCGCTGCGCAAGGAAATTCGGCGGATCGCGCGGAAGGAGCTGGAAGACGCGCATACGTACGTGGCCCAGACTTCCAATGGTTCACGCGACGAGGCGGTGCACGAGGCCCGCAAGGACTTCAAGAAGGTCCGCGCCCTGCTCCGTCTGGTGCGACCAGCCATCACCGAACAGCACTACCGGTACGAGAATACCGCGCTGCGCGACGCAGCGCGGCCACTGACCGAAGTGCGCGATGCCAAGATCCTCGTCGAGACTTTGGACAAGGTGGTCGAGCACTTCGCCGACCGCGTGCGTGGCCAGTCCTTTACCGTGGTACGCAAGGAGTTAATGGCCCACCACCGCGAGGTACGCAAGCGGGTACTCAACGAAGCGCATGCCTTCGCCGCCGTGAAGACCGCGGTCCGGGAGGCGCTCAAGCGCCTGGACGACTGGGCCGACGTAGCGGAGCGGTGGTCGAGTGTGGGTAACGGCGTGCGGCAGGTTTACCGGCAGGCCCGTCAGGCCTTTGCGGAGGTAAAGGCTGACCCGACGGTGGAGAAGCTGCACGAGTGGCGCAAGCAGGTGAAGTATCTACGTTACCAGCTGGAAATCTTGCGGGCGGCGTGGCCGGAAATGCTAGAGCCGCTCGCCGGCCAAGCCGACCACCTCGGTGAGCTGCTTGGCGATGATCACGATCTCGCGGTGTTACGGCAAATGTTGACACAAGACCCGGAGCGCTTCGGCGGAGAGGCAATAGTGGAGTTGCTCCTCGCACTCATCGACCGTCGCCGTGAGGAACTGGAAGGAGAAGCAACCTTGCTCGGACGTCGGCTTTTCCAAGACTCTCCGAAGGCCTTCGCCCGTCGCTTGAAGGGCTACTGGCGCGTATGGCACAAGCACGAGCAGCCAGAGCACGCCCAGGCGACGCTCGCTTGATTCACAACCGGATAGGTTGAGGACATAGCCTTAAAGTGAGCTAATACAAGGGCTCAAGACAAATTTCGTCAGGCAGCAGATTACGACGCTTTACCGTCAAGATATGCGTGGCCGCAGGCGCTCCGCGAGATTGGTCAGACGCTGGTGGGATCGCACGTTCCGCACCGCCAGTGCCATGGCCTTCGCTTGCCCGATCAGCACGACTAAGCGTTTGCCCCGCGTCACCCCGGTGTAGAGCAGGTTGCGCTCTAACAGGCTCCAGTGCTGTAACGCCAACGGAATGACCACGGCCGGATATTCTGAGCCCTGGCTCTTGTGAATGGTCGTGGCGTAGGCCAAGGTAAGCTCGTCGAGTTCCCCGAACGCATACGTGACTGCGCGGCCCTCGAAGTCGATCTGGACGACTCCCTCCTCCAGATCGATCTGGGTGATCCGCCCGATGTCGCCGTTGAACACTTCCTTATCGTAGTTGTTGACGAGTTGCAGTACTTTGTCGCCCGGCGCGTAGGTCCAGCCAAACCGGGTGAGTTGCGGGGTTGCGGCCGGATTGAGTCGTTGTTGCAGCGCCACGTTGAGCGTCCGTGCGCCGATCAGACCGCCGTTCATGGGAGTAAGGACCTGAATGTCGGCAATCGGGTCCAGCCCGAAGCGTTGCGGGATCCGCTCACTGGTGACGAGGAGCACTTTCTCGGCAATCTCCTGCGGGGTCTCGGCCTCAATCACATAGAAGTCACTGTTAGTTTGTGTCGCCGGCGGGCGCTGCGGCAAGAGTCCCCGGTTGATGCGGTGGGCATTGACGATAATCTGTGAGGTCGCCGCTTGGCGAAAGATCTCGGTGAGGCGCACAGTGGGAACCCCGCCCGAGGCGATGAGATCCGCCAGGACATTGCCCGGGCCGACCGAAGGAAGTTGATCGACATCCCCGACCAGCAAAAGAGCCGCGCGATCGGGAATCGCGCGCAGCAGTTGGTTCATGAGGACGACATCGACCATCGAAACCTCATCGACCACGACCAGATCGGCTTCCAACCCCCGTGCCTGCCCGCGCTGATAGTCGCGGGTGTGGGGGTCAAACTCAAGCAGACGATGGATCGTCTTCGCCGCAAGTCCGGTAGATTGAGCCAGGCGTTTGGCGGCCCTGCCGGTCGGCGCACAGAGCAGCACGCGAGCGCCTTTGGCGCGGAGAATCCGCAGGATGCTGTTCACGACCGTGGTTTTGCCGACGCCCGGGCCGCCGGTAATGATAGTGACCTTGGCGTTAACCGTGTGCCCGATCGCATCCCGCTGTGAGCCGGACAGGGTGAGGCCGGTCTGTTGTTCCACCCAGGGCAGGGCCTCGTCGACGGCAATCTGACCCCACACTGGCCTTCCCTCGCCGAGCCGCCGCAGATGTGAGGCGACGCCGAGTTCGGCGCGATGCAGTGGCATAAGAAATAGACACGGCCGACCCTGCACCGTTTCTGTCACCAGCGCGTTCTGCTCCACCTCCAAGGCGATGGACTGCTCAATGATGGGCGTGGGGATCTCAAGCAATTGCCCGGCAGACGTAACTAGCTGTTCGGCTACGACCGTACAATGACCCTGCTCGGAGAAGGTCTGCAGGACGTGATGGACCCCGGCCTGGGCGCGGCTGACTGAATCCCGCGGTAGCCCGAGCCGCTGCGCCAGCACATCGGCAGTTTTAAAGCCGATGCCGTAAATATCTCGAGCTAATTGATAGGGGTTGTCCTGCACGGATCTAATCGCGTCATTGCCATAGCGCTTATAGATGCGGGCGGCGGATGCCGTGCCGACACCATAGGATTGTAGAAAGACCATGATCTCGCGGATGACTTTCTGTTCAGCCCAGGCTTCTATGACTCGCGCCTGACGCTTGGGGCCGATCCCTT
>Ga0187894_10000700_pt1 | contig 45192 bp, 37 predicted proteins | sample GBC1701081metaG_FD_136650 | JGI IMG/M metagenome (GOLD analysis project Ga0187894, IMG submission 136650) | White microbial mat communities from a lava cave in the Kipuka Kanohina Cave System on the Island of Hawaii, USA - GBC170108-1 metaG ... | reverse complement strand
TTCAGGCCGCGGTCGTGACGAACTTCTCCGAGCCGTGGGCAATGACGTTTCTTCCGGACGGACGCCTGCTGGTCACCGAAAAGCGCGGAGCGCTCAAGCTCTACACCATCGGCGGCGCTGCGGCTGACGTTAGCGGCGTGCCCGAGGTCGCGTACGGCGGGCAGGGCGGACTTGGCGACGTGGTGTTGCATCCGGACTTCGCGAGCAACGGCCTCGTGTATCTGAGCTATGCGCAAGGCGGCAGCGGCGGGACGCGCGGGGCGGCAGTCGCGCGGGCGAAACTCGCGCTCGACGCCAGCAGCGGCAGACTCTCCGACGTCAAAGTGATCTGGCGGCAGGAGCCGAAGGTCACGGGCGGCGGGCACTACGGTCATCGCATCCTGTTCGGTCCCGACGGCCATCTCTGGATCAGCTCGGGCGAACGGCAGAAGTTCGATCCCGCCCAGGACATGCAAGGCAATCTCGGCAAGATCGTCCGCCTCAACGAGGACGGCTCGGTGCCTGGTGACAATCCGTTCGCGAGCCGCGGCAGCGTCACGTCGCAGGTGTGGTCGTTCGGCCATCGCAATCCGCTCGGCATCGCGTTCGATGCCAAGGGCCGGCTGTGGAACATCGAGATGGGTCCGCGCGGCGGTGACGAGTTGAACCTGGTGGCACGCGGCGCCAACTACGGCTATCCGATCGTCTCGAACGGCGATCACTACGACGGCCGCACGATCCCGGATCACGACACGCGACCGGAATTCAACGCGCCGGCGATCACGTGGACACCCGTCATCTCGCCGGGTGCCTTCATCATCTACAGCGGCGAGCGCTTCCCGGCGTGGAAGGGCAGCGGCCTGATCGCCGGGCTGTCGGCGCGGGCGCTGGTGCGCGTCGAGTTCGACGGCGAGAAAGCACGCGAAGCGGAGCGCTTCGACATGGGCGCGCGCATTCGCGAAGTGGAGCAGGGGCCGGACGGTACGGTCTGGCTCCTCGAGGACGAGGACGACGGATCGCAAGGCCGCTTGCTGCAGCTGACGCCTGGCTGACGCCGGGCCAGCTCTCGCCCGCACTCGTCTACAGCTCGTCGCGCGCTGGACCAGGCGCGCGCGAGCGAAATTTTCACAACTGCGAAGCCTTCGTACCGGGCTCGGCCCCTACGCGCCACACGACTCGCATCCCGCGCCGGCAGCGCAAGGTGCGTGCGTCGTGCGCGAAATGAGAACGCCATCAACTTTTCGCGCGTCGGTCTGGACGCGTTGCGCGTGCGGCGGTAGAACAGCGCGGCAAGAAAAGGGATTCAAGGCGAGAGGGATACGTGGCACGCCGCGCTCTGCTGCTCTTCGAGCGACTGGTCAAGCTGCCCTGGTGGCTCGGGCTCGTCATTGCCGCCGTCGCTTACACAATATTCACGTTGTCCCTGCCGCGGCATCTCAGTGACAACGCCGCGCTGCTCGGCGTCAGGTCGGCCGCCGCACTGCTCTCGTGGCTCATCGCCGTGGTGTTCACCGTCATCGCGCTCTTCGGTCTTGCGCGCGGCCGGCTGGCCACTCGTGCGGAGGCACCGCGCAGGGACGCCGCCTGGGTGCGTGCGCTCGACTGGGAACGATTCAACGAACTGATCGGCAACTACTGGCGGGGCCGCGGGTTCGAGCTGGTGGAATTCCCGGGCGACAGCGCCGACGACGACCTGCTGCTCGTCGTGTCACGCAGTCGCCAGAGATCTCTGGTCCGCTATCGCCACTGGCGCGCGCTCAACGTCGGCGCGGATTCCGTGCGCGATCTGTTCGGCGCGATGAAAGCCAGGGACGCGAGCCGCGCGTTGCTGATCACTTCCGGTCAGTTCAGCGCCGAGGCGCTCGAATTCGCGCATGACAAGCCGATCGAACTGATCGACGGCGTCGCGCTCGCCGAGATGGTCGAAGAAGGCCGGCGGCGAACGCAGCCTGCGGCCGCAGACGACCCGGATTCGCTCGCGGCGCCGCGCCGTTGCGCCTGAAACGCGCCTGCAACGAACCTGAATCAGCCATAGCGTTTCGCTCCACGGCGGGCACCTGTCGAAAGGTGCTTTGCCGAAACGCGTGCAACCCCTTACGCTGGCGGCTTGAAGATCGCCACGTACAACGTCAACGGAATCGGCAGCCGCCTGCCGCGTCTGCTCGAATGGCTGGAGAAGGAATCGCCGGACGTAGCGTGCCTGCAGGAACTCAAGGCACCGGACGAGCGCTTTCCGGTCATTGCGGTACGGGCGGCGGGCTACGAAGCGATCTGGCACGGGCAGACGTCGTTCAATGGCGTGGCGATCCTGGCCAAAGGCAGGACGCCGATCGAAGTCGGGCGCGGACTGCCGGGCGATCCGAACGATACGCACAGCCGCTACATCGAGGCGCGCGTCGACGACATTACAGTGGCGTGCCTCTACCTTCCGAACGGCAATCCGCAGCCGGGCCCGAAGTTCGCTTACAAGCTCGCATGGTTCGAGCGACTCATCCTGCGCGCTCGAGGGCACGCGGAATCGGGCGAGCCGGTAGTGCTGGCGGGGGACTTCAACGTCATTCCCACGGACCTCGACGTCTACAATCCGAAGTCCTTCAAGAACGACGCGCTGTTGCAGCCTGCGAGTCGCGCGGCCTACGAGCGCTTGCTCGCGCAGGGCTGGACGGACTCGCTGCGCACTCTGCATCCGGACGAGCGCATCTACACGTTCTGGGATTTCTTCCGCAACCATTACGCCCGCGATGCGGGTCTGCGCATCGATCACCTGCTGCTCAATCGCAAGCTCGCACCGCGCCTGCGCGCCGCCGGCGTCGACAAGTGGGTGAGGGGACAGCAGGGCGCGAGCGACCACGCGCCGACCTGGATCGTCATCGAGTAGCTTGCATCCGGTCCGCCGCTGGTCGGTTCGTGTGTCGAACGGCGTAGCGGCGGGATGAACGGCAGGTCGCTTGACGACGCGGCACGGCGATCCGCTACGCTGCGCCGCCGAGGGGGTCCCATGAAAACAGTTGCAGCTCTCATACCCATCGCCGCGACAGTCGCGTTGCTTTCTTCGACTGCCGTGTCATCTGCCGCGCCGTCAGCTCCTGCGACGGCCGAGCCCGAGCCTGTGCTCTACCTCGTCGTGTATCGGCCCGGCTCGGCGTGGCCCGCGGGCGCGCCGCTGAGCAAGCTCGATCTCAAGGCACACGGGCGCTACATGATCGATCTGTACGCGCGCGGCGTGCTCGAACGGGCGGGCGGGTTCACCAACGATTCCGGCGGCGCGATGCTGCTGCGGGTGCCCGACGAAAGCGCCGCGCGCGCGGTCGTTGCCGGCGATCCCGCGGTGACGAGCAGCCTCTTCGTCGCCGAAATCTTCCCCTGGCGCCAGGTCGACTGGCAGAGACGCCTCGACAAACGAAACAAGGCAGCTGCCGGGTCACAGTCACCGGTCACGGCGCGGCGCACCCCGGTGCCGTGGCGAGGGGACAGTTCGCAAGGACTGTCCCCTTTTTCCCCTCGATAGGCACCCGGCGCAGCAAATGCGGCCGCGCTTGACCCGTCTACGGCTTCACAGTTGAGGATGCGCACGTCAGCAACATCGACATGGCCATCGCGATGGCCGGGAGCTCTCATGCCGCAGCCCACGCTTGCTCCGCGCGTCGTCCGTTCCTTCGTGCAGCGAATCGCCGCGCAGCCCGAAGACGTGTTTCCCCTGCTGTGCCCGGAGCTCGAGAAGCAGTGGTTGCCCGGCTGGGACTACCGCATGATCTATTCGAAGTCCGGCCTGGCCGAGCGCGGCGCGGTGTTCGAAACGCGGCACGAAGCCGGCAGCACCCTGTGGGTGATCACGGAGCACGACGCGCCGCGCCGGGTCGCCTTCGCCCGCTGGCACCCCGATGGCGTGGTGGTGCATCTGGAGATTTCGCTCGGTCGCCACCTCGACGGCGACACGGCGGTATGCATTACTTATACGCACACCGCGACCGACGACAGGTCGGCTGAGGCGGTCGGCAAGCTCACGGAGAGCGACTGGCTCGACACGATGTCGTTCTGGGAAGGGAGCATGAACGCATGGCTCGAGAAACGGCGTCCGCGAGCCGCGGCAAGCCGCTGACAGTCTCGGCGCTTGCGCGCCGGTTCGGGCTCGCACGCAGCACGCTGTTGCACTATCACCGGATCGGTCTGCTCAAGCCCGGCGTGCGCTCGGCGTCCGGCTATCGGATTTACGGGCCCGACCAGGTCGCGCGACTCGCGCGCATCGTCGAGCTGCGCAACGCCGGACTGTCGCTGCAGATGATCGGGCGCGTGCTCGATGCGCGCACGCCGCTGGCCGACGTGCTCGAGGAACAGATCGGCATCCTGAATCGCCAGGTCGCGCAATTCCGCGCGCAGCAGCGCGTGGTGCTGTCGCTGCTCGAATTGACCGCCGCGAAGCCGCGCCGGCGCACGCTGTCGAAGGAGACGTGGAGCGAAATGTTCCGCGCCATCGGCATGTCGGACGACGAGATGCGCCAGTGGCACACCAATTTCGAGCAGACGATGCCCGAAGCGCACGCCGACTTTCTGCACTCGCTGGGGCTCGGAACAGAGGAGATCAGGCGCATACGCGCATGGTCGTCGAAAGACCGGTGAGGACGAAGCCGGCTCAGTGCTCCCAGTCCGTCGGCAGGCCGGCTTCGCGCATCGCAGCGTCGAGGCTCAGGCAGGCGGGGCGCGCGCGCGAATAGGCGCGCAGGCTGCGCGCCAGCGAATTGAGGTACGTGGTCAGCGTCTGCTCGTTGGGCTGCGCTTTCTGCAACTCGCGCTCCACCGGCTCGACGATCTGATCGATATCCTCCAGGTCGCAGCCGTCGAAGTTCGCCGCCAGCGCTGCCTGCTGTGCTTCTTGCACTGCACGCCGAATGGTGGCGATCGTGGTCCTCTCCATAAGACTCCTCCGGCTTGCCCTGCTGCTGTCTGTCTGACAAGCAAGAGGCGTGCCCGGCAATGCCGGTGGACTCCTTCGCAGCCCGGAGGATGGTTCGCTGGTGGGAAGAGGCCGCCGCGCGGCCCTCAGAGGGCCGCCGGAACCGCCGCGCGTCAATCCGCATAGGAAGAGACTGCCCGCGCGACGATTCCTCGAAGGTCAACCTTACATCGGTGCGAAGTCGATCCGACTCACTGCGGGCTGGGCTTGATGATCGCGAGGACGGCGCCGGTCGGGTCCTCGAAGGTGGCGAAGCGGCCTACTCCGGCAATGTCTTCCGGGCCGAACAGGACCTTCGCGCCGGCCTTCTTCGCGCGTGCCAGCGAAGCGTCAGTGTTCTCGACTCTCACGTACGGCAGCCAGTGCGGTTGGGCACCAGGCGGCAGGTGTGGCGTCACCCCGCCGCGGTCGATGCCGTTGCGGCCGACGATGAAGTAAGTGCCGGCAGGGCCCATGTCCATCGACCGGTGCGTAAACCCGACGACCTTGCCGTAGAACGAGAGCGCGGCTTTCGGATCGGTGGTGTGCAACTCGTTCCACGTGAAGGTGCCGACCGGCACGTCGGCCACGTCGGGATCGTTGCCGCTGAAACTGGTGTACACGCAGAGCTCACCACCCTGCGGATCCGCGATGCGCGCCATCCGCCCGACCTGCGGTACATCGTATGCAGGCGTCACCAGCCTGCCGCCGATGCCGGTCGCTATTTTCACCGCGTCGTCGACGCTTTCGACGCAGGCGTAGGAGATCCAGTGCGCTGCGCTGCCGCCCTCAGGTGCCGCGTAGCCGCCGAGCATCTGCTCGCCCGCCTTGATCATGTCGTACGTGGCGCCGCCGCCCATCGGGAACGGTTCGACCTTCCAGCCGAACAAATCCCCGTAGAACGCCTGCGCCTTTTTTGCATCCCGTGACACGTGCTCGTACCAGACGAACTTGCCCGGGATCAGTTTCCTCTGCTCCGACATGGGTTTGCCTCCTCTGAGTCGCATGCGCCCGAATGCCCGGAGCGCCGGGCGCGATCGCAGCCGAATCCTGCGATTGCGCTTTGAGACGAACCAGGGCGGCCGGGTTCGACCTCGGTCAGGGAAATTTTTTCGATGCGCGGGCAGTGGTGCGGCTGCTTCTCGCGGTGCATCAGGGACGGGTGCGGCGCAAGACGTCCCGGCACCGTTTCTTTCGGCGCCGCTGGGTGCCAGCAGCGGAAGAGGGCGTTTCGGCGGGGTTCAGGGGGAGCGCTGAGGAATCATCCGGATCGAGAACGTGCTCGGTGCCACGCGCGCATCCTGCGCGCTGATCTGGAGGACGTACCGGCCGGGCGCAAGCAGATCCGCCCGCAGGAAGACTGCCACGTAGCCTTCGTCGTCGGCGATGGCATCGTCTATGTCTGCCACGGCGCGCAGCGTGCCGGGTTCCTCTCCTTCTTCTATAGAGAGCACGATTCGGTGTGGCGCGCCTGGCGCCAGCGCCTCCGGGAAGACCCGCAGTTCCACCGCCGAAGGTGTCGACGGCATGGCGATTCGCGCGTCGTACGTCGAGCGAGTGCGCAGTACGACGTACCGGGCCACGATGGCGAGCGGCGCGCGTTCGTTGCCGGCGAGCTGCCCCGCTGTCGTCGCGAGGACAGGCCCGAGCTGCACAGGCCGCATGAGCCAGAAGAGCCCACCGGCGAGAATTGCAACGGCGAACGCCGCGGCGAGTGTCAGCCATCTCCTGTGGACGGGCGGGCGCGAGCGAATCGCCGCTTCCAGCAGCCCTTTGTCCTGCATCGTGGCAAGGCCGGCCTTGAAGCGTGCGGCGGCCTCGACGTCACGCACGAGCTCGGGCTGTTCGAGCAGGCAGGCCTCGAATTCCCCGCGCTCCTCGTCCGTGAGCTGGTCGGCGAGATAGCGCGCCACGATGTGGTTGTCGTCGATGTACTTGCGATCCATCAGCAACGACCCGACGCCTGCGGCGCCATCCAAGGCAGCAGAGCGGACAATCCACAACAATAGTTCTGTCGCACGGCGTTCGTTTATCTCATGCCAGGCACAACATGAAGAAGTCGTTGCGCTGGAAGCCGCGCAGCTCCAGCAGGTTGCGCAGGCGCGCCCGGGCGCGGAACACGATCTTGTCGAACTGCAGCGGGTCGATGGCCAGGTCGCGGCAGATGTCGCCTTTCTCCTCTTCGTCGAGGTAGAAGCGTTTGACGATGATGCGGTCGCGCTCGGTCGGCAGGCTCTCGACGATCTTGCGCACCTCGCGCATGAGGCGCGTCGTGAGCCACTCCTGCGTCCCCTCGGTGGACGCCGCCACGTTCTCGAGCGCCTGAGACGGCGCGCGCTTGTCCGGACGGACCGACGAGCTGCGGCGATAGTTGCGCAAGAGGTTGAGCGCCACCTGGTACACGTAGCCCGCGATCTGCTCCGGGTTCGAGATCTTTCCGGCCTGCCAGTTCTCCCACGCCTTGGAGATCGCGCTGTTGAGCAGGTCGGCCGCGACCTCAGGATCGCCCGTGCGCCGGCGCAAGGTGAGCCGCAAGCCGGCATAACTGGCGGCGATCAGTGCTTCGATGCGTGCCCGGTCCATTCCTTGTTTTTCTTGTGCCACCGCCGTCATTCATAGGCTACCAGACCCGCCCAGAAGTAGGGATGTTTCCACCGCGTGGCCGCGATCAGGTGGCGCTGCGCGGCGGCCAGAGCGGCGACCGGATCGTCCTGCTGCTGGAGTCGTGAATAGAATTCGGCCATGAGGTCGCGGGTCGCGGCGTCGCCGATGCGCCACAGCGAAGCGATCACGTGACGCGCGCCGGTGCTCATGAAGCCGTGCGCGAGACTGAGCGTGCCTTCCCCCGCGCGGATGTGACCGCGACCCGTCTCGCACGCAGCCAGCACCACCAGGTTGCGGTCCGTGCGCCAACGATAGATGTCACCGAGGAAGAGCTTCGCGATGGCGGGCGCGCCGCCCGCGTTCGCGCTGCCCGCGCCCGCGATCGGGATCTCGAGTGCCGACAGATTCGGATCTTCGAGGTCGGACCAGGCGTGCGTCTGGAAGTGCAGGACGTCGAACCCGCGCCACGAGGCCGGCATCGACGCGCCCAGGCGTTCCGCGAGCGCCGGCAGACGTTCGGAGCGCAGCGCCTCGCCGCTCGCGCTCGCTTGCGATGCTTGCGGGCCCGCTGCGACCAGCGTCGGCGCGAGCGGTGTCGCTTGCAATAGCTGCACGTCCGTGGCGCCTTGTGGTGCAACCACGCCGACGCGTGCCCAGAGCTGCCCGGCGACGGGTTCGCGGGTGCGTGCGATGTGAAGCGCGAGCGAGGGCAGGGTCGCCATCTCCCAGCGGGCAAGCGCGAAGCGCGGCTGGCCGGCGTCGCGCACCGCGAGCGCAGCGAAAGGCACTGCGTGCAGGCTGCCGTCGGGAACGATGAGCAGTCGTGTCGCACGCTGCGCCAGGAGCTTTTCAGGGAAGATCTCGGTCGCCAGCGGTGACGTCGCTGCGGCGCAGCCATCGTTGCCGGCATCGCTGGCCGCGGCGCCATGAGAGAGGGCGGCGGCGTCCAGGTTCCTGAGGCAGTCGACGGCGCGGCGTACCAGTTGCTCGACAGTCGCTCGCGCCGGCAATGCAGTCGCGTCGATTCCGCCACGCGAGAGTGTCCACAGCCAGCTGCGATGATCGCCGAGCGAGTAGACGAGCACTTGCGTACCAGCCGGAAGTGCGCCGGCGTACCGTGCGATGTCCTCGCTTACCAACGCCTGGGGTGCCGCACCGGTTTGCTTCGCAGATGCGCCTGCCTGTGCCGCGGCTCCTTCCAGCTTCTCAATCTCGCGGCGAAGCGCCTCGATGTGTTTCTCGACTGGCGCGGTCTTCTCGGCCTGAGGCCGCGCGCGATCGCGCAGCAGGTCCAGGCGATACTTTGCGCCGCCGAGGTCGGCGTAGAGATCGTGCAGGCGGGTTTCGATATCCGTCGTACGCGGTGCACCCGCGGAGCGCTGGTCCGTGCCGGCTTCGAGGACGGCGAGGCGCTCGCGCAGTGTGCGCGCTCGCCAGTTCTCGCACAGCGCGAGCGCCCGGAGTCGCGCGGCCGGCGTGGCGGCGGCCGACATCGTGAAGTCCACCAGCTCTTCGAATACCGCGGCCTGCGACGCCAGAATCGATGCCCGCACATCGGGATTCACGGCCTGCGTCCGTATCGTATCGAGCGCCGCTACGGCCTCTTGCAGAGTTCGTTCCGCGGCCGCGTGCCTGCCGAGAGCACGCAGCACGCGTCCGCGTTCGAGCAGAACCAGGGGCTGGTAGACGGCCGCGCCGTTCGCTTCCATCACGCGCGCGGCTGCGTCGACGTCGGCGAGCGCATCCGCAAGCTTGCCGGTGCTCGCTCGCATCCGACCGCGGGCTGCGAGCGCGAGGCCTCGCATCTCCAGGTGCGACGGCAGCTCGGCAGCAACGACCTCGTCGAGCAGCTCGACCCCTTCGACGGTGCGCCCACTGGCTTCGAGATCCAAGGCGAGCGCGTAGCGGGCCTTGGCGATGTCAGCCGCGCCGAGCTTCAGCGCGGCCGCCTCGGTGTGATGCACGAGCGCGGCGTCGAGGTCGCCGAGCTCGCGGTGAATGTTGCCGATCGCGATCAGCGTCGCCAGCTGGCCGCGTCCGTCCTTGGTCGCGCGACGGTGGGGCAGCGCTTCCATCAGATGCGGCAGCGCGCGGCGCGGACGACCGGCACGAACGTAGGCGATTCCCAGGCCGTGCAGCGACCTCGCCAGTTCCGAGATCTCGGGTTGCGTGGCCTGCAGATCGATCGCGATGCGATACGATGCGATCGCGCTCTCAGGCTCGCCGGTGACCGAGTGCGCGAGCGCCATGTTGTTCAGTACCGCGCGACGTCTGACGACTTCGCCGAGTCCTGCGAAGATCGCCAGCGGTTCTTTGTAGAGCTCGCGAGCCTGGCGGTACTGCCCGAGCTCGTAGTGCACCCAGGCGATGTTCTGCAGGGCGAGTGCCTGCGAGATCGTCGCTCCGGCCGTAGCGAACTCACCCGCCGCCTCGCGAAACAGCGCGATCGCGGTTGCGGATTCGGCGAGGTGCTGGCTCGCCAGGCCGGCGTTGTTGCGTGCATGCGCTGCGAGATAGTGCTCGTCCGTTTCGCGTAGCTTCGTCGCGATCTCGAGCAGACTGGCACGCGCCCGATCGAGCTGTCGCGCCCGATCTTCTGCGGATCCCTCGTTTGCTGCTTCGATGAGCGCTGCCGCGACGAGGCTGAGCGCGGACAGTTCGCCCGCGGTGTCGCGCGTCGTTCGGTACGCTGCGGCTGCGTCGGTTGCCAGGGAGCCGGCGAGCTTCCAGTCCGCGAGTTTTTCGTAGGCGATCGCTGCGTGTTTCAGCCGCGCGGGGGCGGTCCATTCGGCCGCAAGTTGCGGCTCACGCTCCAGGAGCCTCGCGATTTCGGCCTGCAGTTCTGTTTGTCTTTCGGGCGTGACGACCGGTTCGTCGCTGCTCAGCTCGGCGAGTGCGCGCAGGATCGAGATGCGCGGCGACTGCATCGCGCCGGGCTCGACGTCGAGAACGGTCAGGACGTAAGTGCCTTCGGGTCTCAAGCGCTCGTTCAGAGCGACTTCCACGGTGACGCTGCTGCTGCGGTGCGCCGGTGCCAGGAAGAGGAATTCGTCGCGGAAGCGGCGTGCAGCGGCGTCGCTGGCAAAGCGCCCGGCAACGACGCGCACGTCCGCTCCGGTCTGCTGGAGCTGCAGCGCAAAGGCGTGGCCGGCGCGGATGTCGAACTGATGCCGATGGGGCTGCGCGTCCTGGAATTGGTACGTCTTGTTGTCGAGAAGCGTGCGAACGGCCGTCTCCGGCTTTCCCTTGTCGCAGCCGGCAACGCCCACGCATGCTGCGATGTAGCAGCCGGCGACGACAGCGGGCGTCATGCGCATCGGACGATCCTTTCCGGTTTGCGGCGCATAGGATACGCCGCGGCGTGCGATCAGCGCGTCGCCCGCGACAGATTTGAGGGAACACAACAACAAGGGAGGGCACGTCATGCCGAATACCCCCGTCGATGGGATGTCAATGCAAGGCCTGGTCGCGGAACTGGAGTCGGGCGCGCCGGGGATCGCGGCACATCCGCCCCGCGACGACCTACGGCCCGCGGCGTTGTATCGCCAGATCCTCAGGCGGCTTCGCAAGGAGCTGCGTGGTGCAGCCATCGCGGACACGATCGATCCCGCTGTACCCGTGAAGGTCGACCAGCTCGCCCTGTCAGTCGCCGCCATCGTGCGGCGCGAGGCGATCGCCGCGACAGAAATGGGCGGCACCTTCCTGCTCACCAAGCCGTTCGGGCCTCGCGTACCCATGCCCGATCCGAACTGGGAGGATCAACCGACGATCTGCGCCGTAGACAAGGACATCCGTACGCACCGGCATCCGGGCCTGTCATCGACCATGCATGCGACCGCGTTCCTGGTCAGCGAGACCGTCGTGGCGACGGCGAAACACTGCATCGATCAGGAATCACTGCCGCGCCTGCGCTTCGTATTCGATTTCGGAATGATCACAGCCACGCACGCCCACTGTCTCTTTCGACGGTCGGACGTCTATGAGGCCAAGTGCGTGCGCCTGGGCAACGATGATTGGGCGCTGGTGGAGCTCGACAGGCCCGTAGCGGATCGCGTTCCCCTCGCGCTCGCCGGGCCTGGCGCCGTGCAGGTAGGGCGCAGCGTCTCGACGATCGGCCATCCCCTCGGCCTGCCGGCAAAGTACTCGTACGAATCCGAGATAACTCGGAAGGGAGCCCGGACATTCGATGCAAACCTTCGTATCTACGGCGGCAGCTCCGGCGGACCCGTGTTCGACGAGAACCTGGAACGCGTGATCGGCATCGTCAGTGCGCACGTGCCGGACAAAAGCTCTCACGCGCTGCAGCGGGTCGGCGAGCGAAGTGTCCTGCTGCCCGCCGAACCGCTGTTTGAGGGCTCCGCGACGTGCGTGATGCTCGACGAGGTCAGCGAGTTCCTGCGCAAGTGGCGTCCGGAGTGCGAGCTCGAGGAGGACCCGCCCGGCTAGTCCTCCGCGTGGCCGGTGCCATCGTGCGAGGGCACGGGTGAAGATTCGGATTCGCGCATCTCGATCCAGAGCTTCAGGGGCTTCAAGGGCGATGGGCCATCGCGCAGCGCCACGGTCACGAAGTGGTTCTCTTTGGCGCCCCAGTGCCGGAACAGGATGTCGCCGCACAGCTCGGCCTTCGCGGGATCGCGCTGCCTGAGCGTGCCCTGCCCGACGACGCCGGTGGCCGGATACCTGTCAGGCGCGATGGCCGGTTCGATTTCGACGACGCTGAGGTTGAACTCGCCCGCAGTTGCACTGGTGGTGATTCGCAGAAAGTAGTCGATGGGATTTCCCGGGTCGGGAACGGGCGCGGGCAGCTTTCTGCCCATGTGACATTCGCCGGTCGAAGCCGCCGGACAGAAGAAGTCGTCATTGACGATCTTCCAGGTGCGCGCGATCTGGTTGACGTCGACGGCCTTAGCCGGCGTGGTGCTGCAAGCGACTGTGGTGGAACTTGTGCCTGTGGGCTTTGCAGCAGTGGGCGCTGCACCTGCGGTCTCTGGCTCTCCGCCGCAGGCGACCAGGACGACAGCGCACAAGGAGGCGACGTTCAGGATCTTTGTTTTCATGGCAGAACTCCCTACTTGCTCATAGTTGTTTGAACAGGAGCGGCGGCGTGCCTGATCGCAAGCTTCCGTTGCGCCGTGCCGTTCCGGCGCGGATCGTAGCAACGTACGAACGGAAGCACATGCGAACATGCAGACCGCTATCGCAGGCGGTAGGTGAACGAGACGAGGAGCCCGCCCTCGGTTTCCTCGGTCGTCGGAATCTCGCCCTCGAAGCCTTCGGGCACTTCGTCGCCCACTGCAAACCCGGCACTCAGGTGCGTTTCCTTGTGAAGGTGGTAGGCGACGGTAAGGAAGAGCCGGTCGTCGAGCAGGCCGAACGTGGGTCCGGCGAAGAAGCCGAACTGCGTGTCGTCGTCGCCGTCGGTGATCGACGCTCCCAGGCTCAGGCCGAACGAGACGGGGCCGAAGTCCCGGAGGCGGACGTTTGCCTGGCCGACAACGCCGACCTGTGCGTCGGATTCTTCGCTGACGCCGACGACCTCGGCGTCGGCCGACGTTTGACGATTGAAGGTACGCTGGTCGGAGAACGATGCGGCGATTCCGGCGCTGTACGAAACGGCGGGTACGCCGACCTTGAGCACTTCGCCGATCTTGATCGTCGTCACGGCGCTCTGCGCTCGATCGGTGCGCACGATCGAGATGTCGTATTCCATGGCCTCCTTCGAGGCTCCGAGCGTTCGCACTGCCCGGAAAGGCTCGAGCCCGGTCGTTGCCGAGCGCAGCACCTCGGCGAACGGCAAGAACTCCTTTCTTGCCCCGGCGAGCATTTCGTCGTCCTTGCCGATCGTTTCCAGGTCGCCGGCGACGGCTCCCTGCAGCGCGGCGGCATTTGCCAGGTGCTGCTCGAACAGCGGTGCGCAACCCTGCGTCGGTGTTACTGAGTCGGTTGCCGCAATCTCCGCGTCGAGGCGCTCCTTCGCGTCGATCAGCTCGCCGGCCTGGCTCGCGAAGCTCTTGCGGCCCAGGAGCTGTTCTGTTTCACCGAGCGTGTCTCGCGACGTCAGGCAGAGCTGCACGGACGCCGGACCTGATGCCGGCTCCACGTCGAAGACCGCCTTCTGCCGCGCCCGAAGTGCCTCGACCTCTGTTCGCACCAACCTGGCCTGCTCGCGCAGAGCGCTCACGATGCCCCGCTTCTGTTCAGTCAGGTCGACGGAACTCTTCAGTCGGTTGAGCTGTGCTACCTCGGCAGCCGTGCACCGGCCGCTTGGGGCCGAGTGCGCCGTAATGCCTCTGCGGCTCGAGAGGCTGATGCCATTGCTGACTGTGAGCCGATGTACCTCCGTGGGTGCCGGCGCCGCTGGGGTCGCCTTCGCATCTTCTTTGTCTTCTCCGGTCGGAATGCCGATTTGCGAGAACGCATGTGTGATCGTGGTAGCGCTACCTTCGACGGAGCGGGCGACGACATCGTAGCGATACTGGTAGCGAATCGGATTCTGGTTCACGAAAACGAGCGCCATCTGCTTCCCGGGACCGTGCGACAGGTCGCCGAGGAGACGCGTGCCGCGGTTTGCATCGATGACCACGATCTCGCCCTGGCCTTTCGCGTCTTTGGTGTAGTCGCTCAGCGACTGGCAGTTGAAACGCGCCGGCTCGGTAGGCTCGGCCGCCGCGGCGCGGTCGGAGCACACCGCCAGTGCAAGCCAACCGAGCGCGGGGGCCGCGACAGCGATGAGAGCCCGCGACCGAGAGGTCACGGGCAAGGAAACGTGTGCACGAGGATCGACGGGCTGCGAGCGCGACATGGGGTTTCCTTCTTGGTTGTTGTGAACCGCCCCAATGTCTGTCGTGGTCGCACGAGTTATCGCATCGCGCTTGCCGGCGCGCGCCCCGCAGACCGATGAGATCGTTGCGGCTGTTCAGATGCGATACCCGCTCGCCCTCGCACAGTTCATCGATGAGCGTCGTGGAGCGATCCCGCCGGCCATGCGCCGCGGCATGGCCTCGACCCGAATCGAAAACCTCCGACGGGCGAGGAGGCCGCGGCGACATGCCGGCGGGATCGACCTGGATCGACCAGGATCGACCAGCCATGGCGCAAAGGCAGTCGCCCGGGCATCATCGCGCCCCGATGCCGCACCGCCTGACCAAGTCGCTGCTCCTGTCGTACCTGCAATGTCCGCGCAAGCTGTGGCTCGAGGTCCGGCATCCCGAGCGCGCGGTGCCGGATGCTGCGCGCCTCGCGCGCTTCGAGACCGGCAACCAGGTGGGCGGCATCGCGCGCGACCTGTACGGGGCCGCGGCGGTGCGGAGCGGCGCTAACGTCGAGTTCGAGACCCGCTACGTGCACGACAACGTGCTCGTGCGCGCGGACGTGATCGAGCGCCCCGGACTGTTCGGCGGTGGCGGCACGGGCATACGCCTGATCGAGGTCAAGGCATCGTCGGGCGTCAAGCAACAGCATCTCGCTGACTGCGCCATCCAGGCCTGCACGATGGCTGGCGCCGGCGATCCGGCACAGGTCGTTGCGGTCGCACACATCGACAGCGCCTTCACTTACTCGGGTGGCGGCAACTATCGCGGGCTCCTGAAAGAGGCCGACGTCACGGCGCGCGTGCTGCCGCTCGCCGAGCGCGTGCCGAAGTGGGCGCGTTCCGCGCAGGACGTGCTCGGCAGCGATGCAGAGCCGCCGATCGCCGTGGGCACGCATTGCTTCTCGCCGCGTCCGTGCCCGTTCATCGCGCATTGCTGGCCGAAGGCCGAGTATCCGCTCACGTCGCTGCCGAACCTGCGCGCGAAACTCAACGACTACGTAGCGCGCGGCTATCGCGACGTGCGCGACGTGCCGGAGGGCGAGATCGAAAGCGCGGACGCGTTGCGGGTGTGGCGCGTGACGCGCGAGGGCAGGGCGGAGGTCGGTCCTGGTCTCGGTGAGCAGTTGCGTGCGCTGGCCTATCCGCGCTTCTACCTGGACTTCGAGACCATCGGTCCCTGCGTGCCGATCTGGCCCGGCACGAAACCCAACCAGGCGATTCCGTATCAGTGGTCGATACACGTCGAGCGCGCGCCAGGCGCTGTACTCGAGCACCTGGAACATCTCGACCTGAGCGGCGATCTGCCGGCGCGCGGAGTCGCGCAAAGTCTGGTGCGCGCGCTCGCGGACGCCGGACCCGTGATCACCTACTCGGCCTACGAGCGGCAATGCCTGCGCATCCTCGCCGCGCTCGTTCCCGAGGTCGCAGCGCAGCTGCAGGCGATCGAGGCGCGCATCTTCGACCTGCTGCCGCTGATGCGCCGCGACTACTATCACCCGGCGATGCGCGGCAGCTGGTCGATCAAAGTCGTCCTGCCGACGATCGTTCCGCAGATGCGCTACGACAGACTGGGCGAAGTTCGCGACGGCGAGGCCGCCTCCCGCGCCTGGCTGCAGGCGATACGCCTGGGCAAGGGAGGCGCGGACATAGATAGAAGAGAGGCGATCCGCGGGGCCTTGTTGACATATTGTGCGTTCGATACCGAAGCGATGGCGCGCATCGTGCGCGCGCTGCAACCGGGCCGCGCTCCTTTGTTATAGTCAAAGCGTTCCGTCGAACAACAACAAGAAGCGGAAAGCCCAGCCATGGCGAGTCACTACGAAATCGCGATCTACTGGAGCGACGACGACTGCGCGTACATTGCCGAAGTCGTCGACCTGCCGGGTTGCACCGCCGATGGCCGCACCTACCAGGAGGCGCTGGCGGGTGCCGAGGTCGCGATCGACGAGTGGATCGAGACCGCACGTGATGCGGGGTTGCGCGTGCCGCCGCCGCGACCGCATCGCCCCAATCTCGCGCGCTAGCATCGCCCACGACGCGCCCGGTTCGTGACGGTCCGACGCCGCCGCGGCCTGCGCGCGGCATTGCCCTTTAGTGCAAGCGCCGACCGTTGCGGTGCCGTTGCGGTGCCGTTGCGGTGCCGTTGCGGTGCCGTAGCGCCGCACGCCGCCGAACCTGCCCTTTTGTTCAATATTCTCCGCCGGCTCCCCTTGGTACGTTCCGCCTGCGTGTGAGGCGACGGCCGCGCGCGACGCGGCGCCTCCCACCATCTGCAGGAATGAACCGTTCGTTCGAGTCGCCCGACGAAGGCGCGACAACAGTTCACGGGGGAGCCGTGAGACGCCATCCCGACAAAAAACGCCGCGCGGGGCTGCGAGCCGCGTTCGCGCCGACCCTCGGACTCGCGATCGTCGCTGTACCCGCCGATGCGGACACGATTGCGCTGGACGCAAACGCGCAGAGCGTGACCATTCCGCTGCCGCCAGCCCACGGAGGCGACGTGCAGCAGAGCCTCATCGTCGAGCTGGACGGCTACGACGTGACGGCGCTGATCGAGCGCACCGACACGGGGCTGAACCTGCCGACCCGCGGTCTGGATCTCGCTGCCGGATCGCACGCCCTGCGCATCCTCGCAGCCGGCGAGTCAGGCGATATCGACACGCTCGTCGAGCACGTGCTCGACGTACGGATGAACGCTCGTTCCTGGCACGGCCGGTCGAACGTGCTGCTGGGCTCGCTCCACCGCATCGACGAGGATCCCGCCGAGGATTTTGCGGGCGTGCGCGGCGACGACCAGCGTGCACTGCTCGAGCTCGACGCGCAAAGCGCGGATGCACGCTGGGCGCTGCGCGCCGCTGGCGGCGCGATCTACGACAGTGCGCGCGAGACGAGTCCCGAAGCTGCGCTCTGGCAGTCGCCGGCATACGCACTGCAGGCCGAACGCACGTTCGGCGACGGCGCAGCGTCGGTCACGCTGGGCGATACCCGCGTGCAGTTCGGCAACCTGCTGTTCAACGACTTCGCACGGCGCGGGCTGCGCGCCGATGCGCGCGCGTTTGCGGATCTGGTGCAGGCGCAGGTCTTTACGCTCTACAGCGATCCGCGCACCAGGCTCGACGAAGACGTGCTGCCCTCCCACGCCGACGAGCGCGCGATCGGCGGCTACACAACGATTTCGCCCCTGCCGCGCCATCCGGAATGGCTGCAGATCACCGGGGGCTACGTGGACGGCGACGGCACGCTCGGTGGCGCGACGATCGTCACTTTCGACCAGGCCACGCCCGATGCGAACACCATCTACGGCGGGCGTGCCTGGAACGCCGCGCTGGACAGCTGGACGCTCGGCAACTCCCTGTGGATGCACGCGGAGTACGCGCGTTCGCGTTTCGACAGCGACGGCATCGGTCAGGGTGACGGCGCGCAGGCTGACGACGCGCGCCAGTTCGCGATCCAGGTCGGGTCCGGGGGATCCCTCGCGATACCGGGGCTGGAGGAATGGGCGCTCGGCTGGCAGCACCAGATCGTCGGCACGAACTACTTCAGCATCGGCAATCTCCTGCTGCCCGGAGACCTGAGCCTCAACCAGGGCTACCTGCGACTCGGCCTGCGCGGTGTGCAGCTCGGCGCCGAGATCGTGTCGCAACGCTCGGACGTCGAGGACGACCCCTTGCGGCCGAGGCACGACAGCACCCGGCGCGCGCTGCTCGCGAGCTATACGCCACTGCACATCGATCCCGAGGCCGGACTGTGGCGCCTGCTGGGCACGCCGACCGTGAGCGCCGAGTTCGAGCTCGTGGAACTCGAGCAGCCGGACGACGACGCGGTGCTCGCAGGCTTCGATCTCGACAGCCGGCTGCGAACCGGCAGCGTCGGGCTCGATTTCTCCGGCTCGACGTTGTCCTTCGGCGTGCGCTACAGCGATGTCCGCTTCGACGACCGCTCGCAGGCGCTCGTCGTCGACGAATTTACGATCTACGAGCCGCAGGCGGACACGCGCGAGCGTACGACCAGCGTGCAGCTGGCGTGGAATCCGGGCCCACGTTTCATGCTCGCACCGCAGTTCCAGCGCTCGCGGATCACCACCGCGGGCGCGTCCGGCGCCTCGTACAACGATTTGTGGGGCCTGCAGTGCCAGGCGGAGCTCGTGCGCGAGACGCTGTGGCTGCAGGCGAGCTACAGCGAAACCAGCGACGAGCCGCGGCCCATCGACCCGCTCGCGCCCGTCGAGGAATTCTCGGGCGGCGGCGGCGCGGCCAATCTCGTGTACCGGATGCGTGCCGCACGCGGCGCGTGGCCGGCGATCGACTGGCAGCTCGGCGGCCAATACGCCCGCACCGACCTGCAGGACACCTGGCAAGTGCACCTCGGCTTCGAGGTGAGCTGGAGGAGCGGAGCCGAATGAAGACCGTTCGCCGTTTTCACTTCGCACTCGCGCCGCGACCCTTTGCGCCCGGCGCTGCGATCCACCGGGCCTGTACGCCATATCTCTGGCTGCTCGCGATTCTCACCGCGATCGCGTGCACGCCGCAGAGCGCTGCCGACGTCGTCGACGCCCGCACCCTGCCTCAGCGCGCTGCGCTCGTCGCTGGCGTGGACGCGGCGATCGCACTGACTTGGCAGGTCACAGTCGATCAGGCCGGCGATCCGGGTGCCGAATCGGCAACCGGCTTCCTCGTAAACGCCACGACCGGCGCGCCGATCGCTCCGCCCGTTCCCACGCTGCTCTTCTCCCGCGACGGGCGCGGCGTCGTGCTGTTCCCCGAGGTGCTGACCATCGATGGCGAGCAGATCGCGGCATGGCTGCAGCAGGGCATCCGGCGAGTCGGCTATCGGCGCACGTTCACCTCGCCAGGCTCCACGCCGCGATCGGCGCAGCTGCTGCTGACGATCTCCGGCTCGACGCTGGAGGGAATGCGCGACGGTACCGCGGCGCAGCTGCAGATCGCGCGCATGGAGCTCGCGTTCGCGAGCGGCAATCGGATCGAGATCGCCGATCCCGGCTCCTCGCTTACCGCACGCCTGACGCTCGGATATGGCGGCAGCGGCACGCTGCGCGGTCGCTGGCAGATCGCAGAACCGGGCGGCGGCAATCGGCCGTTCTTCCGAACGCTTGCCCTCGTGCGCGAGCCGCTGGCGCCGGTGCAGCGCGCGGTGATCGAAAGCCCGCAGCTGCCGACGCAGGCGCGCGGGCGCTACGTGTTGCGCTTCTGCCTCGAAACGCAGGAAGCGGGCACGGAGGAGTGCGTCGACTCCAGCTCGACCGTGCAGACGCTGTACGAGATTGCCGCGTACGAGCGTGTCGCCGAGATCGACGGCGTGCAGCCGAATGGCCTTGCGGCAGGTCCCGCAACACCTTTCCGCTGGAGCGAAGTGCAGGGCGCGACGACGTATCAGCTGCAGATCTTCCTGCCGGGCACGCCGGCGCCGGGCGCGCTGCTCGACGGCGATTCGCCGGCGAACGCCAGCCCGGCATCAGCGAGCGATCCGGCATCAGCGAGCGGTCCGGCGTCCGTGAGCGATCTGCACTTCGTCACCGGCCTGCTCGTTCCCGGCGAGACCTCGCGCGCCGCGCTCTCCGAGCTGGTGCGCAGCAAGCTTGAGCCCGGGCGGCGCTACCTGTGGCGCGTCACCGCGCACGACGTCGAAGGACGGCTGCTGGCCCGCAGCCGAGTCGTGTCGTTCGTGTACGAGCAGTGACGGGGAGCGAAACCTGACATGGCTGCAACGAATACCACGATCGTGGGTCCGGCAGGGACAGCCGATATCGCTGCTGGCGCTGGCGCGCCTGAGCTGGACGCGGACGAAGAAGCGCGCCGCCTGCTCGCACGCATCGCCACCGGCGACCAGCGTGCGCTCGAGCAATTCTATCGGGCGCATCACGGCGCGGTCTTTCAGTTCGCGCTGCGGCTGGTGAAGAACGCGGCCGACGCCGCCGAGCTCGTCAACGAGGCGATGCTGGAAGTGTGGCGCGCGGCCGGGAAGTTCCGCGGCGAATCGCGCGTGCGCACCTGGCTGCTCGGCATCGTGAACTACCGGGCGATCGACCTCATGCGCCGGCGCAAGCCGCACAGCGAGGACCTGACACAGGCCGAGGACATCGCGGACGAAAGCAGTTGTGACATCCACGAGGCGCTTGCCGGTGCGGAGAACGCTCAGCACGTGCGCACCTGCGTCGAACGCCTGCCCGACCGCCAGCGCCAGGTGGTGCACCTGACGTTCTTCGAGCAGCTCGCTTATCCGGAGGTGGCGCAGGTGCTCGCTCTGCCGACCGGCACTGTGAAGACGCGGATCATGCATGCGAAGCAGCGCCTGCTGCATTGCCTCGCGAGCCTGCTCGGCAAAGTGGAGGACCTGCGATGAGCGTCGAATCCGATCGCGACCTCGCCGATCTCCTGCCATGGCTGGTCAACGGCTCGCTCGCCGGTGCCGAGCGTACCGCAGTGCTGAACCTTCTCTCGCGCTCGCCCGAAGCGTCTCTGGAGTTGCGGCTCTGGAAGGCTGTGCAGGCCGAAGCGCGGCACGAGGTCGACGATCCCGGTGTCGAGATGGGCTGGCGGCGTCTCGAGAAGAGCGTCAAGCAGGAACAGGCGCGCGAGCGCCCCATCCGTTACTGGCGAGCCGCTGCGGCCGTCGCTGCGGTGGCGATCGTCGGCTTTCAGTCGATGATCCTCTGGCGCATGGAACAGCGCGATGCCGGAATCACGCAGCTCGCGGCGCCGCCCGCAGCCGTGAGCGCGCACGAGTGGCTCGTACAGGTTCGCTTCAGCGATGCGGCGACCGTTGCCCAGGTGAACGATCTCCTCGCCGAAATCGGCGGACGCATCGTCGGCGGACCGTCGGCTCTGGGCGTTTATGAAATTGCAGTCGCTCGCGATGGGCCGTTCGCAGGCACGGATGTGCTCCTGGAGTGGTTGCGGCAACAGACCATCGTGGAGGAGGGCGTCGTGCCGCCGCAGCCCGCCGGGACGCGGCCGTGAATCAGTCCGTTGCCCTGGCGCGGTTCGCAGGTACAGTCCTGGCGCCGATCGTCTTGTGCGTCCTTGCGTGCGCGACGCACGTCGCGCAGGCGCAGACCTCGACGGCAACGCCACGCAAACCGCCCGCGACGAGCACGCTGCGGACGCGGCCGGCGCAGCCGCCGCCGCAACAGCCCACGATTCGGGCGAACCCGCAGCCGCCACAGACGCCCGACGACAAGCGCACGCCACCGCCCCCGCCCCCGCCGCCGTCGAACGTTCCACTGCCGGACCCGAATACTCCGACGGGCAATCCCGCCGTTCGCGGGCAGATCACCGCACGCCCTCCGGCCCCGCCTCCGGAAGATCCTTCTCGTGCAGGTGTGGACACCGCGGACCCGGGCGCGGATGCGGGCACAGCCTCGGCGGGCGGCACACCGCCGACCGGCGCGCCGGGCGCACCAGGAATCGTCGCGCCCGCGCCGGCGAGCGAAGAGTCCGCAGCAGCTCAGCTGGCGGAGATTCCGGGCGAGCTCCTGATCGTCGCGCGAGACGTTGCGGAGGCCGAAGCGCAGCGCCAGTGGTTCGCGAGCCAGGGCATCGGCGTGCTGCGGCGACGCACGCTCGGCAATCTGCGCTGGGTGTTGACCGTCTATCGCGTTCCCGCGGGAACTGACTTGCCTGCGCTCCTGCAAGCGGTGATCGGCAATTGGCCGGATGCCTTTGCCGAGCCGAATCGCCGCTATCTGCCGCTGGCAGCCGAGGCAAAGCCGCCTGCGAAGCGGGTGATGTACGCCGCCGCTCTGGTTTCGTTGCCGCCGCAAGGCTGCGCGTCACCCGTACGCATTGCGATGCTGGATGGCCCGGTGAACGTCGCGGCATTCCCCGCGCGCAGCATCGAAACCGTGGACATCGCCGAGCGCTCTGCCGAGCCGCGGTACGACCATGCCAGCGGGATCGCAGCGTTGTGGCTCGCCAACGACGTCGCGAACGGAGTACTGCCGAACGCCGAGTTGTTTGCCGCGAACGTCTTCGCCGACGACGACGACGGACGTCCCTTCACCACCACCGAGTGGGTCGTGCGGGGGCTCGACTGGGTCCTCGGGTTGCCGCGCGTCCCACCGGTGGTGAATCTCAGCTTCGGCGGACCGGACAGCGCGTTGCTGGCGCGAGCGATCGAACGCACTCAGGAGAGTGCGCGGGTGATCGCCGCGGGCGGCAACGACGGCACGGACGCGCCCGTGTATCCGGCAGCGTATTCCGGCGTCGTCGCTGTCACCGCCGTCGACGCGATACGCAAGCGTTGGTCGCGCGCGAACACCGGCGATCACATCGCGGTCGCCGCGCCCGGCGTCGAGGTCTGGACGATCGACGGCGCCGGCCGTGGCTATTACGCGAGCGGTACCTCGTTCGCGAGCGCGTTCGTAACGGCCGCGCTCGCGCTGCGTCCGCCGCAGCAGGAGGAGCTCGAAGCGTGGCTGCGCGCGCATACGGCGGATCTCGGGACGGCCGGTCGGGACCCGCAGTTCGGTTTTGGCCTTCTGCAGGCGGGCGGCCTGTGCCGGTAGATCGCGTACTCGCGGGCCCGACGTGTGACGCACTGCGCACCCAAGGGACGAGAATGAACCGTTGCGCATCCCGCCACGACCGAGAGGCGAAGCAGACGTTACGGGGTCATCGGAGGGAAGCGGCCATGCTCGAAACGAAATTTCGCGTTGCCAGGACCATTGCGATCGCGTTCTCGGTCACGTTCGCCGGCGCGCTCGTCGGTTCCGCGGCGCTCGCCGCCGAGCCGAACGCCGGGGCTCTGAAGCAGGTGAGCCAGCAGCAGCAACAGCCGGTGGGTCGGTCGAGCGCCGCGTTCTTCCTGAGAAACACCAACAACCTTCTCCCTGGCCCGGCGAACAAGCCCAAGCCGAAGCCGGCCGGCACGTACAGCAAGACACTGACGTTCACGCTCTCCACCACCACTCCGGCGCCCCCGCCGCCCGTCGAGGCGCTCGACATCGCGCACGTCGGAATGCACGACGGAACGAAGGGGCGTACGTCGAACGATCGTACGTTTCGCTCGCGCACCGGCCACTTGCTGACCACGAGCAAGGGCGGCAACGAGGTCGCGGTCGAAGGCATCACCCTGGTGCACGAGGGCTTCGCGCGGCAGTGATCGTGTGGACCGCGCAACCCGCCAGATACCAGTCGGAGCAAGAGCCATGATCCGTATCGTTCCTTCGTTGCTGGTCCTCGCGCTCGCGGGATCGCCGGCGCTCGCCGATCCCTGGGCTTACGTCCAGCAGACGCCCGGCAAACCCTTTCCGAAGATTCACGTCTACTCCGACAGCGGCACGCAGTGGGACCGCGTCGGCAATCTCGAGGACGGGCTCACGTTCCACGCCGACGCACGCGGCCAATGCGACGCCGGCTGGCGCACGCAGCACGCGTCGTACCTGAAGGCGAAGGCGAACAACCAGGACGTGGCGCTCGCGGACCTGCAGATCGACACCGATCATCGCAGCTACGGCCCCGATCATGGCGGCGGCTGGAAGTCGCACGCGTTCTCGGGACCGTACAAGGCGCCGGAAGGTGCCAGCTCGCCTCAGCAGGTGTGCAACTCTCTGCTCGCTTCCAGGACTGCCGGCGCTCCCAACGCGTTTCGCGCCCGGCAGCAACTGCTCGCTTCCGGCATGTCGCACACGCTCGAGGGTTCGTACACGCTGGTCTTCTACCTGGAGTGCGCGCCCGAACGTAAGCCGCTCTTCTGGGAAGATCAGGCAGCAACAGTCGACGCTGATTTGCGCGCGACTGTGGAATGCCACGGCAATCCGGCGGCGCTCGACGTGCCCGAACCGGAGCCGCCGCCGGCGCAGCGCGATCCGGTCACGCACGGAATCCAGGCGATGGACATCTGGGCGAATCCGGGCGCCTCGGCCAACTATCGCGGGTTCTGCCCGAAGACTCTGCACTTCGGCGGCGAAGTCGACTACGAGCTGCGGTCGAGCGCGCCATTCGATCTGCAGTATCGCTTCTTCGCGCGCTGGGGCGCGAGGGAGATCAGGTCGGAGATCTTCACGACGCGTTACACGGCGAGCGGCAGCAGGAATCTGCACAGCTGGTCGCTCGATTTTCCGCTGTCGCCGGGCGGCGGCATCAACTTCCAGGCGCCGACCGCCTCGGACGAGCCGCAAGTGTTCGGCGGTACCGTGGCGCTCGAGTTCGTCGGCGGCGTGCCGATTCACGCGAACCTGCAGCCCGTGCAGTTCGAAGTCACGTGCGTGAAGGAGGGCACGGTCATTGCGCCGGTCGCGGGCGGGGGCAGCCTCGCTTCGCCGATGCCGGAGCGCGAGACCATCAACCTCGATCCGCAGTCACCGACACGGCAGCCCGCCAACACCTCCGTCGGCCCAACGATCGTCAAGAAGATGCCCGGCCGGGTGAAAGGTCCGGGCCAGCCGGTGACGTTCACGGCCACGATCAAGCCGGAGACCGCTGCAGCGAATCGTGTCGCCACGCCTGGCGATGCGCCGCCCCCGACGAAGCTGGAGTTGCGGTTGCCCGATCTGCTCATCACGGCCGTCGCGCCGGGAGGAGCGGCCGGCAACGCACCGGGCGGTTCGGCCGGCAACGTGGTGCGAGTGCGCGTCGCCGACAAGGGCGAAGGAGCTGCACCCGCTACGCAGCTCACGCTCTTCCTGGCAGACGGCATGCCGGTCCGCGCACCCGTTCCGCCGATCCCGGCCGGTGGTCAGCGCGAGGTCGTCGTGCGCACGCCGAAACCCGTCGGCGCCGGTCCGTTGCGTGTCCAGGTCGACGAGGCCGGGCGCATCGCCGAGAGCGACGAAAGCAACAACACCTTCGTCTTCAGGGGGCGGGGCAAGTGACCCCGGACGAAAAGTGAACCGCTTCGGATCCCGTGACGACCGAGGGGCGAGGCAGCCACAGGTTACGGAGGGAACAGTCATGTCGCGGTCAGTCAGCGTTTCGAAGTCAGTGACCGGTTCGAAGTCAGTCACCGCGTCGCAATCAGCAAGCGGTACGAGGTCGGGCGTCGCGCTGGCCATCGGCGTGCTCGGAACTCTGGTCCTGATCGGCTCGCAAACCCAAGCTGCCGAGCCGGCGGGCAAGCGTCAGGCCGGCCCCGCCACCGCGGCGCAGACGACATCGATCAGGTCGATGAACGGGTCGCACCGCTTGAACCGCGCGCCCACGCCGCGAACGGCCTATTGGAAGAGTGTTAGCGGCCTCGAGGCCGAGACGGAAGTGGTCGAAAGCGGCAGGCGTTCCGGTAGCCTCGCGACGCGTCCGCAGCCGGCCGCCTACGAAGGAAAGGGGGTCGTGACCTACAACATCGTGAACGCGTGGCCGAAGGCGCCCGGCTTGCGCCCGGGTGCGTACCAACTCGTCAGCGCCGGCCAGGACGGGCAGACAGCGGCAGATCGAGGCACGAACACAATTCCCCTCGAGAGCCTGAGTTGGGGCGCGGGCAACGGCGGGATGTCGGCGCCCAGGAACCCGGTGGCGAATGGCGGGTTCGTCGCCGCGCCGCGCAAGCCCGCGGCGACGGAAGCCGTGACCATCGCGGTCGAACCGATCGTGCGCGTGTCGGCGTCCGCGGGTCCTGCCGCCTTCGAGTCGCCCTCCGCGCAGGACGGCAACACGATCTACGTATCCACGGACTGGGTCCCGGCGCGCACCGGCGATGAGCTGTCGGACGTCAGCCAGGTCCAGCAGCTCGACATCAACAAGGCGCGGTGAGACTGCGCGCGCTGCGAACGGAGACGGTCATGTTGCGGAAACTGGTAACGATTGCGATTTTCACGCTCGCAGGCACGCGCGCCCACGCGCAGGCAACAGCGTGGGTGCAGCAGACGCCGGGCGAGGAATATCCGACCATTCACGTGTATTCCGACAGCGCCACGCAATGGGATCGCGTCAGCACTCAGGGTGGCCTCACGTTCCACGTCGACGCACGAGGCCAGTGCATCCAGTACTACCGCACGCAGAACAACTCATTCGTCAACGTGTATGCGGACGGAAGGCCGTTCGCCTATGCAAACCTGGGTATCAACGAGGACCATCAGAACTACGGCCCCGACCACGGTCAGGGCTGGCAGCAGCTCGTTTTCACGGGTACCTACGCGAACCCAAGGAGTCCGAATTCGGATCCGGTCGCGATGTGCAACTCGCTGCTCGCATCGAGCGCGGCGGGCGCTGCGGATCCCGCGCGGCGACGTCACGAGCTGCTCGCGGCCGGCCTGACGAAAGAGATTCAGGCCGCGTACACTGCGGAGTTCGCGTTGGTCTGCAGGGAGAAGCCCGGTCGGGTCTTCCGTGACGAAGATGTCGGCGAGGCCACCACGGATCTGCGCGCAAAACTCGTTTGCCACGGTAATCCTGCCGCGCTCGGCGACATCCCGGAGCCCGAGCCCGAGCCGCCGCCGCAGCGCCGGCCAGACCCGGTGGGCATCAACTCCATGGACATCTGGGCGAACCCGAGCGCGTCGGCGACCTACCGCGGCTTCTGCCCGAAGAAGATCCACTTCGGCGGCGAGATCCGCTACGTGCTGCCGGCGAACGGCAACCAGGCGAACGTGCGCTACCGGTACGTCGCGACGCAGGGCGAAAACGTGTTCAAGTCCGACGTCTACAAGACGACGTTCACGGCCACGGGGAAGAAAATCCTGAAGAGCTGGCCGCTGCAGTTCCCGCTGATGACCGGCGGGCCGCAGCTCTCGGCGACTACCGACTCGGGCGCGCCCGATGTCTACGGCGGCAACGTCGTCCTCGAGTTCGTCGGCAACCCGCCGATCCATGCAAATCTGCAGCCCGTGCAGTTCAACGTCACGTGTCTCAAGGAAGGACAGTTCGCGGAGGCGGTGGTGGGTGGCGACAATACGCTCGGTACGCCGACGCGCCCGCGCGATCCGGGATTTCCGGGCGGCAATCCGCAGCCCGATCCTTGGCAGGGGCAACAGACCACGAACGCAAACGTGAATCCGAACCCGACGATTCCGCTGCCGACGCTGGGCAAGCCGCCGGGTTCGAAGGATCCGGCGCCGGGTACGCCTGAGCCCGGCGTTCCTGAGCCCGCGGTACCGGAACCTGGAGTTCCCGAGCCGGGGGTTCCGGAGCCGGTGGTGCCGAGCGACGGTTTCCCACCCGGCGCGGTGCCCGCGCAGCGAGGTCCGACGCTCGCGACTCCGCAGGCAGGCTCAGGGACACGGCCGCGCACGACGAGCAGCCTGGGCAGGAACGAGTCGATCACCATCGGCGCAGGGAAGACAGAATCCGCCGCGGTCGGCGGGAAACCTGATCTCGTGATCCGTTCCGTGACTCGCGTGCCCGGCAATGAACGTGCGCTGCGCGTCCATGTCGCCAACGTCGGAACCGCGCCTTCGCCGGCGACGCAACTGACGCTGTTCCTGCCGAACCGCCCGCCGGTACACATCGAGTTGAAGCCCGTGAAGGTCACCAGTTACCAGCTCGGCGTGCTCGAAGCGCCCATTCCGTTGACAGGCCTGACGCTGCGCCTGCAGGTCGACGCGCGAGGTCGGATCGCTGAAGGCAACGAAGCGAACAACACCTACGTGCTGACGGGCGTCAGGCACAACGCGAAAGAGACGACGGGAAAGTAGCGCTCAGTCGATCGGCACGAAACCGATCCGGCGAGCTGGAGCTGGCGGCGCACTGACCAGCGTCTGTATCGTTTCGACGATTGCCTTGAGCGCGGCGTCGTGATCGTCAACGCGGCGCGAGAGTTCGGCCACGAGCGCGACGACCTGCTCGCTGACGAGCGCTGCACGACGGAGGCGCACGAACGCGCGCATGATTTCAACGTTGACTGCGATAGCGGCCGGGCTCCGCAGAACGCTGGACAGCATCGCTACGCCCTGTTCCGTGAAGGCCAGCGGCGCATAGCGACGACCCCCTCGCCCAGGGTTCTTTGAGGTCACAATCTGTGACCTCAAAGCTGCAAGCTCTTGTTTTGATAGCTGAAATGCAAAGTCGGGCGGGAATCGCACCGGGTTTCGGCGCACGGCCTGCAACAACTGTTTGGTCGAGACGCCGTACAAGTCAGCGAGATCACCGTCCAGCAGCACCGTCTGGCCTCGCAACGTGAGTATTCGCACGTCTATCGCGGCGACCACTGCCTTCTGCGCGCACATCACGTCATCATATCGGCATGAAATCGTGGCGCAGTGCAGACTTCGAGCCGGTTTGTGCAGAAATGCGCGAACGACTGCGTCGCTGAGGCAGGTCGTATCTCGTGCCCCCGCTCGCCTGGGAAATCGCCGCCAACGTTTTCAACGCGGCTTCCATCCTGCTGGCCGGACGCAACAGCGTGCACACGTGGTGGACCGGCATCGTCGGTTGTCTTCTGTTCGGCTATGTATTCTTCGGCGCGAAACTGTATGCAGACGTCACGCTGCAGGCATTCTTCGTCGCGAGCTGCATCGTCGGCTGGTGGCGCTGGGTCGGCGGTGTGCGCAGGCCCGAGCTGCCGGTGCGGCGCACGAGTCCCGGGCTCGCGGTTCTGCTCGGCGGCGCTGGCATTGCCGTCGCGACCGGCTACGGGTTGCTCCTGCACAACTTCACCGACGCCTATTCGCCGTTTCTCGATTCGTTCGTGCTCGCCTTCAGCGTGCTCGGCCAGTTGCTGATGATCGAGCGCCGGGTGGAGTCCTGGTGGTGCTGGCTGCTGGTCAACACGGTCGCCGTACCGCTCTTCTTCTCGCGCGGTCTGTACCCCACCGCGACTCTCTACGTCGGCTTCTGGATCAACGCGATCGTGTCGCTGCGGCACTGGCAGAGGCTGGCGGCGGCGACCCGCAACGCGAGATGCGGGATGATTCTCATAGAGCGGGAATCTAAGGAGATGCCTGATCGGCGACGGCGGCGCTCGCGATCCTGTTCGGTGTGATCGGAGCCCTCGCGTCTGCCGATTGAGGCAGGCGCGCAAGCTTCGTCAAGGTGCAACCTGGCGCGCGCTGAATGACGATGTCCACGCGGCGGGCCAGATGTTCCTGCAGCTGCAATTCCTTGCTTGCGATCCGGTCAACAGTTCCGCGGCTTTCGAACATGTCGTCGACCGAAAGATACTCCGGCACGGCATCAAGTTCGAACAGCGGGTTGCCTCGTGTCAAGGTAGTGAGTTGCTCGTGCACGGACCGCGCGCGTTGGCCAGCCAGCAGCTTGTTGAGCCAGTCGCTTTGGGCATGCTCGTTGTTGTTCTGATCGACGAAATCACGTGAGCTGGCGTAGCCTCGAACGCTCAAATGAACGCGGACCCCGGTCTTCGAACGATCGACGCATCCCTCGAGGCTCGTCGTCAACAACGAAAGCTTGTTCTCCTTTCCCAGCGCGGCACCGGACTCCCAGATATCAGGCTTGTCGGGCACCGGCGTTTTGTTCAGCGCGTAGGTCGGGTCCCAGTACGCCGCTTGCAGCCTACCCGGCTCGAAGAACTCGGAGAACACACCCAAGGGCTGGCTGGTGTCGTAGGGCAGGGGGAATACGGCGAGGGGCTCATCGCTTTCTGCTTTCAGGTGGGCGTCGACGAGCAGCACGGTCACGTAGAACGAAAGCACCGCAAGCAGTGCCTTGGCGAAGTCGAACGCCGCGCGCGTGAGATCGAACTTCTGAAAGTGCTTGAGGGCCGACTCTGCCAGCTGAACGACGGAGTTGAACAATGCGAAGAACAACGCCACCGAAAGGGAGGCGCTCAGCAATCGAAGCGGCACGTTTGTGCCCGGTATCGTTCCGGCAGTCGAAAGTTTGTCAAATAACCAAGGAGCCCAGTCGAAGCCCAGCATGGCGCCACCGGCGATGGCGGCAAAGCCGAGGAGCAGTCCCAGGAGGCCCCTCAGCACACCTTTCGGATCCTCATGGATCCGCTCGGAGGCCTCACGAAGCCATATTGCCGTTGCTGTGCTCGCGCTCGCAGTTGCGGTGGCGCTTGCAGATGCAGGTGCATCGGAGGCGGCGGTGGTGGACCCATTCGACGTTCCAATGAATACGAGCTCAGGCGCCTGTTCGGACTGGATCGCCTTGCGCTTCCACGGTTTGCCGGCTTCGTAGACCCGGAAGGTCTTCTGATTCTTCTTCTTCACGATCGTAGCTCCCTGCGTCGATTCGTCGAGACTCTGCTTGGAATGATTTGCGCATCGCACCAGGATCGCAGGTGCGACCCATTGGCGGTGCGTGGAGTCTCTGTGTTTCGATCAGGCTAGGAGACTTTCGTGTCCGTTACAAGGGTGTGTGCAAACGCGAGATATAGCAGCCGGACGAGCTTCGTCGCGTGGGGCGCAGACCTTCTCAGCCGTTCCAGTCCAATGAAGGAGGCGAGCGCGTCAGGAGAGTTGCGCTCGCCTCCGCCTGCCGTCAGCCGATGGGCCGCTGCGACGGAGGCGATGCGGCGACCGTCACCATGCGAGATGCCGTCACCGTCAGGTTGCCGAGGTTGGCCACGCGCCCGTCGCGCGGAGCCATCACAGTCATCTCGCCCAGATCCGCCACGTCCACGGTGCGCTCGGCAGTGACGAGCATGCTGCCGAGGTCCGCGATCGCATGGGTCGCCTGGGCGGCACTGGCAGTAACAGCTGCAGCCGTAAGGAGGGTGGCGAGGACGATCTGTCGAATCCCGGTCAGCGTGCTCACGTCCGTATCTCCGTTCACTTCAGCCTTGCTCCCAGCCGCTCATCGGCTGGGTGATTGTGAGATGCGGAGGGGTCCGGGAGGGTTTAAAGGATCAGGGCGTCAATACTCGATGCCCTGCAATTGCCAGCGGATCGATCTGGTGGCCGGCCAGGGATCGCCGAGCTTCGCAGTTAGGCGCGAACATCCGTCGGAGCAGGCGACTCATTGCCGCCATACCGCGAGAAGCGGTAATAGGGCCGGAGCGTTTCCAGAAGTTGCTGCTCGCGGCGGTCCGCGATCCGTCGCAGTCCGCATCTTCCGATGCGACGACCACGGGCGTTCGGCTAGACTCCGGCTCGCAGCGCAACACTGCATTCGTCGAACGGGGTTCGAAGGCGCGACTCGCCGAGAGGTCAATGCTGGAGCGCTTCGGGCACTTCTGGCAATCATCGCGTCACTCGGCGGGGCGGCCGCCGTGTATACGCAGCTCGGCGGTATCGCACTCGGGATGCGTGTCATCCTGCTGATCGCTGCGACGATCCTTGCGTTGATGTTCACTGTGCTTTGGGCTCGCAAGGGCCTGAAGGAACGCGAGGTCGCCGATGTGCTCGCGTCGGCGCCCGCTACCTGCGGTCGGCGCGCACACCCGAAGAATACGCGGCGGCCCTATCGGCAGTCGGCACCGCAACCTGCAAGAACGACCCGTCCGCCTGCAACCTGATCGCGCCCCTGCGGTCGCTGGTGCCACACGGCGTAGTAGTACCGAAAGCGCCGATCCTCGAGGTCGACTGAGGAATTTGCTTTTTGCAGCGCCGAAGCGTAACAAAGTAGCGGCAGAGACTCGACAAATACCAACTAGCGAGTCTCGATGGACAGGGAGAGGGAGTGATGTCCGCATCGGCGTGCGGCCGACGCGATCGTGACGGCCACGGCATTCGAGCGCGCGCAGGCGAAGTGCGTCGCGAGTTCGCGCTCGGTCGCGCGTTCGTTCTCGCGACAACCCTGGCCTGCGGCCCGCTGCTCAGCGCGTGCACGGTAGTCAAAGTCACCGCGCCCGATGGCGGCGTGCAGATCCACCGGATCCACGGAATCACGAAGATCGTGCTCGACGATTCGCACGGCCCCGTGGTCGTGAGCGAACGCGGCATCGGGCTCACTACCAGTTCGACGTTGGGCTGGACGCTGGGCTTCGCGCAGCACGACTTCGCGCTGCCGGGAGACGGCTGCGCGGCAGTTTTCTGGGTGACGGCACCCGGCGAGGCCGCGGCACTGCAGGTGCTGGCAGACGACCTGCCGAACGTCTGCATGCTCTCGCCACATGGACGATAGATCGACGACGAAACCCAATGGAGAAGACCATGGACGTGCGAGTTCCGCTGATCCTCCCGTGCGCCGCCACAGCCGCGCTCCTCGCGTTGTGTGCCGGTTGCGCGACCAAGGGCGACCACCTCGTCTTCGGGCAATCTCACACCGTCGGTATCACCGTCACCGGTCCGGCCTCCGGCAGCGGCGCCGAGTTCACGCTCGGATACAAGGATCGCAACGTCGCGATCGTACCCGTCACCACCACGAGCGCGGATGGCACGCGGATGCAGCTCAAGGCCGAGGGTGAGAGCGACGTGGACGCGTTCTCCGTGCTCGGGCAATTCTCGGTGGACTCGGGGCAGACCTTCACTGCGGCGAGTGGCGCGTCCGGAGCCGCGCCGGGTTCGATCCAGGCCGGTCTGGGGAAGTTCTTCGCCACGGGCATGGCGGCGCGCAATCTCGCGGACGGCTTTGCGAAACAGATGGGACACGTCTTCCCGCAGCCTGCCGCCGGCAATGACAAGAAGTCCGAAGGCCAGACCAGAAAGACCGTCTTCGAGAAAGACGCCACGCCCCGTCAGCAGGTGAAGGTCGCCGCCTCGCAGGGCCCGGAGAAGGCGCAGCCGCAACCAATCGACGTGCCGCTCATCTTCGGGCAGGCGCACGGCGTCGGCATCGGCGTTGCCGGCTCCGTTGCCGAACCGGGCGAGTTCACCCTCGGCTACAGGGATCGGGACATCGCCATCGTTCCTCTCACCATGGTCGGCAGCGACGGCAAGAAGGTGCAGCTCACCGCGAAAAAGGGCGCGTCGAATGACTCGTTCTCAGTGCTCGGGCAATTCAGCGTGCGTGCCGGGCGCGGCAGCTCGTCTACCGCGGTCGTAGAAAACGGGGATGCAGCGAACCCGGGGACGCGCGTAACCCTTGGGAAGTTTTTCGCCACTGGCCTTGCTGCACGAGTTCTCGCTCTCGGATTCAAGGCGCAGATCGCCGCGTCGCGTGAGACGCCTTCTGACCCTGGTTCGGGCGACAAGAAGAAGACACCGGTTTCACCGCCCGCTACGCCGCCCGCCGCAGGCCAGGGAGGCCAGGGTACCGGTGAGGGGCAGGGCCACGGGCAAGGCGAGCGGCCGGCCGAGGGTGATGGCGAACGAAGCAGCGAGCCGACGCCCGCCGGCGGTGAGCAGGGCGAGCAGCGGGGCGGAAATGAAGAGGAGAAGCCGGGTGACGGCGCGGCCCCGTAGCCTTCGAGAACGATAGATTTCGAGACGACAGGTTTCGAGGAGGGCGACCCTTGGCGGCGGGCAAAACGAAGCGACGGCGGGCGAAGTCGGCGAGGCGGACCCGCGCGGCGACGCGATTGCCGCGCTCGAAGGAGGCAAAGAAAAAGAAGAAGCGCAGCCGGGCTCGATCACCCGCAGCAGTGCGCTCGAGGCCGCGGAGAACGCGCGCCGCCTCGGAGACGAGTGAGCTCGAGGAAACGAGCGAACCCGGGGAGACGAGTGGTCCCGGCGAAACGAGCGGTCCTGGCGAAACGAGCGGTCCCGGCGAAACGAGCGGACCCGGCGAAACGAGCGGACCCGGCGAAACGAGGAACTGATCCCGGCGAAGGGGCGCGCGCAATCACCGCGCCGCAAACGTTCCGTGAAACCCGAGGGGCAGGACGTACGGCAGCCACGCCTGCGCCATGGGGCCGTCGCTGACGCTTTCGGCGTCCAGTATCGAAATCCCGCTGCGGCCCTTGCGGTGATCGACCCACGTGCCGACCAACCAACCGTCGCCGGGCTTGCGACTGCCAGGACGCAGCACGAACACATGCTCTTCGGACATCACGTCGGTGCCATATCGATGGACGTTGCGGCGACCGCGCTCCGCATCGAAGGCGCCGATCGCGTTGCTGTACGGCGCACTGATGGGATCGAGGGTCGTCGTGGCGTACACGCGCGCTCCCTTTGACTCGGGATAGCGCGCGTCGACGGTCGGAAACTCCAGCCGGCCGAGGCCGCTCGCGTCCCAGTGCGCGCGCCCGCTCTGCAGGTCCAGGCGCATGAGCGCCAGGTCGGTGGGCAGCGAATCGCTGCGCTCGCCGCGCATCGCCCCCGCCATCGGCGAGCGCATCTCTTCCGCGTCGAGATGGCGGACGGTCGGCACCGTGATCACGTTCCTGCGTAGGAATGCCTGCCCGAAATGATAGGCGGCCGCAAACGGCAACTCGAACCAGCGCGGCGCGTCGAGCGCGTCTTTCGGCACCACCGCCACGCGGCACGGCTCACTGGTCTGGAAGCGCAGCCGCTCGAAGAACGCGACGCCTTCGCCTTCGCGCTGGTAGGGCGAGAGCATGAACACGAGGTAGCGATCGGTCATCGCGAATGCATGCACGTAGCCCGGGACGTCGGCGGGCAGCACAGCCGTTCTGATCAGCTTGCCGTCCGCGCCGACGTGCCAGATGAGCAGGCCGGAGCCGCCCACCATCGACAGCAGTCCGAAGTTCCATACACTGCCGTCTCGATCGCGCAGGGGATGCGCCGAGAACGGTGCGGCGGTCATGTCCTCGCGCCAGGTCACCGGGCCGAGGGTTCGCAGATCGTCGGGATCGAGCTCCGTCGCCGATCCGCCTTCCCACAGCGCGAGCACGCGTCCCCGAATCCGGATCACTGCCGTGTTCGCGGTGTTCATGTCGTCGTTGTTGCGGATGCTCTGTGCGCCGGGCACGCGAGTTCCGCCCGCGGGCAGCAGGAAGCGGCCGTTCGCCTGCTCGCGCCGGAATTTCGACGTCGCGATCATGCGCGCGCGATGCTGGATTCCGTCCCTGCCGATGCGCCACGCGCTCATCATGCCGTCGCCATCGAACCAGTGGTGATAGCGAAACCCGGCGCGATCGAACCAGGCGGGCCCGTTGCGATAGAGCACACCGGCCAGGCCGTCGGGTATCCGCCCCTCGAGCGTCGCCTGCGTAGGCCCCAGGCTCTCGCGGCCGACGGTTTTCCATCCCGCGAGCCACGACTGTGTCGCGAGGCCACGCTCGAACAGCTCGTGCGTCGATCCGTACGCGACTTCGGCACGCAGCAACGCTGGCGCGCAAGCGAGGGCGACGGCGCTGCTCAGGAAGTCGCGAAGAAAACGGCGGCGGTCCATGGGAACCTCCTAGCGCAAGCGGATCGTGATCGCGCCACCCTCGGCGCTCAGCTCGAAGCGCGCCTCGTCATAGGTGGGCTTGCGCAGCACGTTCGGGTTATTGCTGAAGCCGTAGCCTTCGGTCGGCATGCCCATGAAATTGGCGTCGAGCTCGCCGTTGCCGTTCTCGTCGTGCATCACCGAGATCGCGTACTCGCCGGCCGGCACGTCGGTGAGCTGCAACGTCACCTCCGCGCCGGTCACGGGCACCATCTTGCGTTCGACCGCCGCGGCCTTGCCGTTCCAGGCGGCGGCGGAGTTGACCACGGAGAAACCGACGGCACCTTTCTCCGAACGCAGGTCGGTCACGGTGATCTTGAGATCGGCCGCCAGCGCAAGAGAGCTGGCGAGCAGTGCGGCAGCGGAGAGGGTTACGGAGAGGGCTGCATTCGTGACCATCGAGAGTTTGCGGGTGGGCATGGTGGCGCTCCGGGGATGAGGTGGCGCTACTCTGCTCGTGCGTCCCCTTCAGGCCGAGATGCTGAAAGTCACCTTTTGCACTCGCATGACTATAGTCACCCGGTGCAATGCAACTGTGGCCACAGTGGCGGGTGAATCAGCGAAGCGCAGGAAGCTCCCTGGTGAGCTCGAGCGCCTGGGCAGCGTCGATGCGAAAGGTCGTGATCGCCTGACGCTTCATCAGCTTCTTGTCAGCGGGAGTCCCCCGCAGCCTGCGCAGCCACTTGTGCACTTTGAAATCCACCCGCCAGCGTTCCGTGGCGATGGGCACGAGGAAATCGGAACCCACGTATGCGACCAGCGCCACGCCGGCGCTCACGGGTACTGCGAAGGGACCGAGCACGGGGGCGGTAGTGTACAGACCAGCCACGAAGGCGCCCGTGGCTATCGCTGCACTCCCTGCACGTGTGGAAACGCGATTGCTCGTGCGCTTTTCCAGGTACGCGTCCAGCGCTGCCTGGTACGCGGCCGTCGCGTCGACGAGGTCCTTCTCGTCGCCCTGGTTGCTGACGTAACGCGCGCGCTGCTGCAGATAGTCGGTCCGTGCCTTTCCGACCGTTTCACTCGACGACAGGGGCGGCTCGACCAGATGCCCGTCCGCATACGGGATGCCATCGGGCACCTGCACGAAGTGCTTCTGCGAAAGGCTGGCGCCTGCGCCCAGTGAAAATTCCTGGTCGAAGCCGGAGAGGCTGGGCGACAGGCGAGTCTGCACGGCCACGGCGCAGCCCTGCAGAGGCGTCGGAGGGCGCGCGGTCAGGCCGATTGCGAAGCTGTAGTGATAGATCTCGTTTGCGAGGCGCATCATTTGATCGATCTGTGCCTGCGAGCGCGCGTGGCGCTTCGCGAGTTGCTCCCACCGGTCGCGCGGCCGAGTGGCTTCTGTCGCGACCTCGGTCAGGAAGTCGTTCGACATGCGATTCCAGATGAGCGCGGACACCTTCGTCAGCCCGACCTCTTGCGGGGTCTTCGCCGCCAGCCGCTCCACGAGGCCCTTGAATGACGAAGTCAGATTGAGGTTCGGCCAGTCCACCTGCGTGGCGATCTGCGACGGCCCCACGCCATTGAGCATGCGTTGCACCTCGGGCCAGCGGCTCGTGTCGCGCAATAGCTTGCGATAGGTCTCGATCCCTTGCTCTGCTCCTTTGACGACCACTTGCTCGAGGGATCGCTCGGCGTTGCGTGACAACATGCCGACGTACCCTTGTCGCAACAGCACTCTCAGCGGCGAGTGCTCGTCGTGCAGGGAATCGAGGCAGGTGGGATTGAGGACGAGATATCCGTCGTTGATCAACGGTTGCCTGCCGGTGAGCACGCTGAGAAACAGCTACCGGTCGAGGCGCGATTTCGCCTGGCTGATTGCCACCCACGGATACTGGACGACCCTCGTCCAGGGCACCGCGTATGTCCACTCGGGCTGCAAGGCTGTCCCTTTCGCCGTCATTGGAGGTTCCTCTTCGGAAGTCATCCTGCATGCCGGTGGGGCTAAACTCCATAGCGCCGACGCCGACCCGTAACCTTCGCGCCGATTCCCCGGAGGTTCCAGTCACGGTCTGGTCGAACCTCTCGGGAACTTCCGGCGACACAGACGAAGTGTCCCAGGAGCCGGGGAGGAAACCTGCAATGCGAGCGTTCGTCATGCGAGTCACGGCGGTTGCGGTGACAGTTGTGCTGGGGGCCGGGCCGATGCTGGCGCCGGCCCAGGATCAGGCGACCATGCAACCCGGCGCGCGGCCGCGGCCGATGCAGCAGGGGGTGCCGGCACAGCCGGCGCCAGGGCAGGAAACCATTCCGGGCCGCATCGTCATCCCGCGCCTGGTGGACCTGACGCCCCCGTTGTTCCACATCCAGCCGCAGCCAACACGCTCCATGGAGCAGGCGCCGGCGCCGGAACGCTACATCGCGCCCGGGATCGAGGGCGTTTACGCGCAGCTGCGCCAGAGCAAGACGCGATACAAGGAGGTCAAGCTCCAGGCCTACGAGCCCTATCGCAACCCGGTGACGCCGGCGGATCCTGCGCGTTTCAACCTGCGGCAGATCGTGGTCAAGTTCGTCGAGGGCAGCGGGGTGCGCTTGCGCGAGGACAAGCTCGTGGTGAGCGAAGAGCCCGCCGCCGTCGAAACGCGTGCGCGCCTCGGCCGCAGCGGCCTCGAGCCGTCGATGGTCGCTGCGGATCTCGCCCGGATTACCGACAGCTTCGCGGCGATACGGGCGCTCGTCGATCGAGCGGCACCCACGGACGAGCTCGACCTGCAGCGCCTGCGTCAGGCGGCCGAGCGCGGTTCGCGCTTCGAGCAGCCTGACCTCAATCTCTTCTACTTCGTGCAGCTGCCGCCGCTGCCTCCCGAAGATGCGCACCGCGCCCTGCAGGGCCTGCAGCGGGTGCGCAGCGTCGAGGTGGCGTATTTCCAGCCCATTCCGTACGACGCGGCCGACAAGCCGCCGACGACGGGCATCAACGTGTTCCAGGCGCAGGGCTACCAGCGACGCGCGCCCCAGGGCATCGACGTCGACTTCGCGCGCAACTTCACGGGCGGCCGCGGACAGGGTGTGCGCATCGTCGACATCGAGTCGGGCTGGAACATCAACCACGAGGAGATGCCCCAGCTCTTCTACCGCTACGGTACGAACTTCGGCGGCGATCACGGCACCGCCGTGCTGGGCGAACTGGTCGCGGAAGAGAATGCGTTCGGCGCAACCGGCATCGTACCGCAGGCCCTGGCCGGCTGGGGGTCGGTGAGCGGCATCAACTGGCGCAATGGCGGGATCTATTTCTACAGCGTCGGCACGCCCTTGCTCCTGTCGCTCGATGCGCTACGTCCCGGCGACATCGCGCTCATCGAACAGCATTTCCCGACCAACGCCGGTCCGCCGCCGAACAACTGCAATCCCTCGCAGTTCGGCTACGTCGCCGTCGAGTCGTTCGCCTACGAGCACGCTGCGATTTCTGCGCTCACCAACGTGGGCGTGATCGTTGTCGAAGCGGCCGGCAACGGCCAGCAGCTGGTAGTCCCGGCGTCGACGCGCGATTCGGGCGCGATCGTCGTCGGTGCGAGCAACGGCGGCAACGTCGACAACAACTTCGGCGTCGATGCCAGCGCACGCGCGCCGGCGTGCTTCACCAACTTCGGGCCGCGCGTGGACGTGCACGCCTGGGGCGGGGGAGTCGGCACGCTGAGCTACGGCATGTCCTTCTTCATGCGCCGCGATGCGAATGGCAACCCGGTGCTCGACATGAACGGCAGGGCGATCTTCGATCTGCTGGTCGATCCGGCGCTGCGCGCCAACGGCAACGATCCGGACCAGTGGTATACGCGCCTGTTCAGCGGCACCTCGAGCGCTTCGCCGATCGTCACGGGAGCGGCCGCGCTGATCCAGGGCATTCGCATCGCGAACGGGCACGCGCCGCTGACTTCGGTGCAGATGCGTACGGTGCTGGCGTCCACGGGCACCGGGCAGACTGCGGACCCGAAGAACATCGGACCGCTGCCGAACGTGCGCGCGGCGCTCGCCACCATGTTCCCGGACCACGCGCGCTTCGAGTTCCAGTCATCGCCGTCGGTGGCGCAGCCGATTCCGCCCGGCGCGACGTTCAATGTGACCGTTCGCTTCCGCAACGCTGGCGGCGCTTCGTGGACCGGCGGGCACGTGATGGAGATCGGGCCCACCAATACGGGTCCCTCGGCATTCACCGCGGCACCGATCGCTCAGGGGGCGCCGGCTACGCCCATCGACCCAAACGGGCTCGCGACGAGCACATTCACCGTGCGCGCGCCGATGACCAACGGCAGCCATCCGTTGAGCTTCCAGTTGCGCAGCCCCACCGGCGCGATCATGGCGAGCAGTCCGTCGCAGCAGATCATCGTCGGAGCTCCGCCGAGCGATACCGCGACGATCACCTACATCAACGCGCCGAGCCAGCTCAGGGTGGGCGTTGCCGGCCTCGTGCAGCTCTACGCCGTGAACACCGGCGCCACCATGTGGATGCCGGCGACGCACGCGCTGCGCATCTGGGGGCCGGCGAACGTTTCCTTCTCGCACGCGAGCATCAACGTGCCACAGCCGGTTCCGCCTGGCGGCATGGCGACATTCATGTTCCAGGTGACCTGTCGTGCACCGGCGAGCATCACCGGTTACTCGACGCAGATGAGCTCCGGGACCACCGTCGGCCTCGTCGCGGGTCGCACCCTCACCTGCACGCAGTGAAGGGCCGCGCCTCGTGAAAGCCTTCGACTAGCACGGAAAGCGGGTTGCATAGAGAAGGGGTCAGGCATCGCTTTTCGGAGGGTGCCTGACCCCTTCGTATCCACGCCCTGACCGACGCAAGGCGTTTCACGACACCTGTGAGTACCTGAGCGCAGGCTTTTTCTGTCGATACTCCTTCCTTATTCCTCCTTGTCTGTTGTCACCCGGGCGTCTATCTCATCGGTCCTGCCAAGGGCCTTGTGTGGGGCGGCGGAATGGTTCTTGCGTCCGCGACAGAAGACACCAGGTCCGCTCGTCGCGCTGGTTGGTCAGGAGGCTGATCATGATGGAACTTCCCACAGCTACGTTCATAGAGGCTCTGGCGCACGATGCCAACCTCTCACCGAAGGCCGTTCAGGTCTTGCATTCGTCGGGGGCACGTTCGCCCGAGGCCGTCCTGAGTCTTCTGAAAGCATTCCCGTCCCTTTCGACTGGAAAGCTGTTCAACGCGTCGGAGCTGAGCAATCGAGTGCTTCACCTCGGTGGTGCGAACGTTCAGACGCTTCTATCTGCGCAGCACGGCATCTTGTCGTTGAAGCGCCGGGGAACGCCTGCCGGTTTCGGTGCGGTGCCACCGCCGCAGGCGCGCTGGAAGAAGGGTGATCGGGTCCCCGTTACCCCTGCGCCGCATTCCATGGGTGCCGCAATGGCGCCGGCGCCAGTGCCTCTCGAGGGGCCCGCGATCGACGTGCGCGGTTGCCTGCCGTGGCCGGTACGCGACCAGGGTGACCGTGGTACGTGCGTAGCCTTCGCCGTGACCGCGCTCAGAGAGCAGCTTCTCTGTGAGACGCAAGGTGGAATCGTGGATCTCTCGGAGCAGTTTCTGTATTGGGCAATCAAGTCGACGGGCATCGACAGCATTCCGAATCAGGATGGAACCTGGATCGAGTTTGCACTGCAGGCACTGCGGACTCAGGGCATCTGCACGGAAGCAGAATGGCCTTACGATCCAACCGCAATCCCCGGAAACGTTTCGCACGGCGGCCAGGGCGCGCCCAGCGCCCCCGCAATAGCGCAGGCAGCGTCGTTTGCATGCAAGCCCGACGTGTGGAGGAACACCTACGGCACCACCGGGCATGCGAATGCCGTCCTTCAGGAACTGCGCTCCGGTCGCCCGGTTGCCGTGTCGCTCCCCGTGTTCCATGACGCGCTGCGCGCCGATGTCAACAACTGGACTACCGACGTTGGCTGGGCGTTCGGCCACGTGATCGATCCACCGGAAACGTCCGTGGCCGACGGCGGCCATGCCGTCTGCGTGGTCGGATTCGAGCCCGATCCCAGCGAGCCCAAGGGCGGCTATTTCACGATTCGAAACAGCTGGAGCGAGGAATGGGGTTTCGATCTGCCGGTGACCGGATATCACGGCCCGGAGCCCGGCTACGGTCAGATATCCGCGTCCTACGTCGACAATTTCCTCTGGGAATACGGGCAGTTATAGCGCGGAACTGGTTGCAGGCCGACCTGCTACCCAAGTGCTGGCACGAGCTGGGGGGTTGTGCTAAACGGTGCGGACATGCTCCGCGTCAGACCCAACGTTCAGCTGAAGGTAAACCCGCAGGATCTCGGCATCGAGGTCGAGCAGGGACAGTTGCTCGTGCCCGCCGAGCTGGGGCGCGTCCTCGATGCGATGGGAATTACCACCGCCGAAGGGTTCGTATCGGCGGTCAGGGCTTTTCCGACTCAGTTCACCGTATCGCTGCAGATGGATGCCCGCAGTTTCGAAGCTGCCGTTCGGGGCGCGATCGACAAACTCCGCGGCAGCGTTGCAGACAGTGTGCTCGAAGGCACGGGCAATCGTCGCGCGCGCGGGATGGGTGCTTTGCCTCCGCGCGTGGCGGGCGACAAAAGATGATGGCGCGTGACGCGCGCCGGCGTCGCTGAATTCCGGTTCCCTCGTCTCAGATTTCGAGAGAAAGCTGATTCCCGGTTTCGCGCCGGGGCGGCGCGGCGTTCCTGCGAGCGCGCCCGGCCGTGAGCGGCGTCGCCGTTTCGAGATAGCGGCAGAACGCGTTGGCCATCCTCATCTGATCCGGTGTGCGGCACTCGGGCTCGAACACGGCGGGGGAAGCCACCATCACGCACACGCACTTCGCGCGCGACGTGGCGACGTTGAGGCGATTCAGGCTGTAGAGGAAATCCATGCCGCGCGGCGCGTCGGCGTGCGACGAGGTCGTCATCGAGTAGATCACGATCGCCGCTTCCTGGCCCTGGAACTTGTCCACCGTGCCGATGCGCGCACCCGGCAGGCGTTCCTGCAGCTCGAAGACCTGCGCGTTGTAGGGCGCGATGATCAGAATGTCTTCGAGCGTCACGGGCTTCTCGGTGCCGTCGCGATCGACCCACGTCGAGGGCGAGTCCAGGATTTCCTTCACGAGGTCGCGGATGCGCTCCGCCTCTTCGGGTGAGGAGCTCTGATTGCCCTCGTGCGCGACCGGCACATAGCGCAGACCGCTGCCGCTCACCGGTCCGCGCGATTTCACGGCGAGGCGTTCGAGGCCGGCGCGCGAGTGCAACCGGCTCTCGTAGAAGAGCTCGGACGTGAACGCGCAGATCTGCGGATGCAGGCGCCAGGTCTCTTCGAGGAACAACCCCTCCTGGTCGCCGATCGTCGGCTTGCCCGCGAGAATGTGATCGAGCGCGGAAACGTCCGTGCCTTCGGGGTGGCTGCCCTTCATCGGCTGTTCCAGCTGCTGCGGATCGCCGAGTAGTACCAGCGACTGGCACGCCTGCGACACGGCGAGCACGTTGGCGAGCGACATCTGCGCTGCCTCGTCGACGAACAACACGTCGAGGCTCTCGAACGCGTCCTGGCGCGACCATAGCCACGCCGTACCGGCCGCCACATGCTTGCCACCGCCACGGACTCCTGATCCGCCTCCTGCAATAGCCGCGAGCACTTCCTCGTTCGACTTCGAGAACGCGATGCCCTGTACGTCGGTCTCGGTGTGATCCTCGCTGACCTTCTGGATGCATCTCACATCGAGGCGCTGCTCGTCGGCGGCCTTCACGACTTCGTTGAGCAGGTTGCGGATCACCTTGTGACTGTTGGCCGTGATGCCGACCTTCTTCTTCGCCTGCACGAGCGCGCAGATCATGCGTGCGGCCGTGAACGTCTTGCCCGCGCCCGGCGGGCCCTGGATCGCGAGCACGCCGCCGTCGAGCAACGGGCCGATGCGTACGGCGGCCTGCACCGGCGTTTCCGCGTGTTTGCGCAGCACCGTGTCGCCGGCACTGGCGTTCGCCGAACCAGGCGCCTGACCCCTCTTCGCGTCCCGCGACGGCACGAAGTCGAGTGCCCACTCGTCCTTGGTGCCGCCGGCACCGCCGACCTTCGGCGCGCGCCTCATCAGGACATCGCGCGCGGCGCGATAGCTGGTACCGCTCTCGAGACCGTACTTCGACACGTACTTGCCGATGCGCAGGAGCGCATCCGCCATCACGTCGCTGTTCACGGAGTCGTGCGCGAAGACCGCATCGGCATGCACGGTCGCCGTGTCCTGGCGCTTCTTGATGTCGACCGTGCGCTCTTCGAGCGAAATCGCCTCGAGCGTGCCGAACTTCTCGCCGCCGAAAGTGTGCAGCGACTCGTCGCCGCGCAGCTCCACTTCCTGGGGCGGAAAACCATAGCGGTGCACCGGCGCGCGCGCGGTGCCGCCGGCGTGCGCGACGAACTCGAGCCCGGAGAGTGCGTGGCGCTCGTCGAGCAGGTCCTCGGCGGGCAGATCGGCGAGACGGTAGAACTCCCACCACACTGATTTCTGTTCGCGCCGATGCCAGTCGAGGGTGTGGGCGAGTACCCAGCGCGCCTGCTGTTCGGGCGTACGCGCGGTCGCGTCCACCGGCACCTCGAACGTGAGCCGCTCGACCACTTCCCACACTTTGCGCTGACGCTCGTCGACCTTCTCGCTGGGCGCTGCCGACTCGGCCACGGGCCGTGGAATGTCGGCGCCCTTCGCGATCAGCCCGGCGCGAATGCCTTCGAGCCAGTCGCGCAGGCGAAGCGCGGACACGCAGTCGTCGCGGTTGTAGTCCGCGATCACGCGCGTGACGTCGGCTGTGATGCCGGCGCGGTCGTCGAGCTCGAGACAGCCTTGCATGCGGGCGAGCGCACTGCGTGCGTCGGCCAGGTCGACCGGCCGCTCGTAGCCGTAGAACGCTTCGAGCTTCTTGATCGAGTAGCTTTCGACGCTCGCGCGCACACCCTGGCGCACGATGGAATAGAGGTCGACGAACAGACCGCCGCGCAGCATGCGGTCGATCTCATCCTCGCGCGTCGCGTAGCGGCCCATCAGGCGTTTCAGCGCCGCGGGTTCGTAGGGCGCGTAGTGATAGACGTGCATGTCCGGGTGGCGATCCCAGCGCTCCATCGCCAGGTCGACGAAACGCTTGAATGCACGTGCTTCGTCATCGCGAGTGAACGCCCACTCGCCGGTGTACGCGGGCTTCCCGTCGCGATCGGCGAGGACGTGGCCGAAGAGATACTCGAGTCCGGCGTCGCCGACGAAAGGATCGCCTTCCAGATCGAAGAAGACGTCGCCGGGCGACGGTGCGGGCAGCTTGCACAGGCCGACGCCGGGCGCGGGCGGAAGGGTTTCGTAGACGGGCGTATGGGTCTCGCGGCCCTGCACCTGCACGCGTGCCTGCTCGCGAACGCGCTCGTACGACTGCTTCGCGCCGCGATCGGGCTTCCACGGCAGGGGCATCGACACCCGTGCGAGCTTCGCCGCCGTGTCGACCTCGTGGCGCGCGAGCTCGCCGATCTGCATGGCGCTGATGCCCGCAACCAGACACAGATGATCGTCGCCGCGTCGCCGCACCTCGCACTTCACGCGCCAGCGGCAAATCTCGCAGTGGTCTTTCGGGTCCGGATAGGTCGGCTCCTCTCCCTGTCGCCCGATCGACTGCTCGAGGCGCTGCTTCACGTATCGGTAGTAGGCGGCGTACGCAGCCGTGCGATAGCTCTGCGGTTCGAAGCCCGAACCGGGCACGACGACGTGCATGCGCTCGGGCGTCACGCCCTGAATTTTCGCGAGCAGGTCGGCGTACAGGCTGAGCTGCAGGACCGTGCCGCCCCTGGTCTCGCGCGCGAGCTTCGTGTC